>SAMEA3387469__coassemble_666_pt1 | contig 131232 bp, 108 predicted proteins | sample SAMEA3387469__metabat2_high_PE_046 | metagenome-assembled genome bin SAMEA3387469 (sample SAMEA3387469) | Felis catus | biome: Faeces | place: United Kingdom | collected 2012
AAGCGTCTGGAAGCACGCGACTTCAGTCGTGTGAGGATAAAGTTTTTAATTCACAGCGTTGGTATTAATGGAAAAGCAGCCCGCCTTGTTGGATTAAATTCCACAATGATCAAATTCCTTACTTATGTTATTTGCGGTGTTCTGGCTGGTATTGCCGGAATCGTAGCATCCAGCCGTATCTATTCCGCAGATGCAAACAACATCGGTCTTAACCTGGAAATGGATGCCATCCTTGCAGTAGCACTTGGCGGAAACTTCCTTGGCGGTGGTAAATTCAGTCTGATCGGTTCCGTAATCGGTGCTTATACGATTCAGGCTCTGACCACAACACTTTATGCAATGAACGTAAAGGCTGACCAGCTTCCTGTTTATAAGGCAATCGTGGTAGTCATTATCGTTACTCTGCAGAGTGATGTATTTAAAAAATATATTGCCGGCTTAAAAGCTAAAAAGAGTGTGGCAGCAGAAGGAGGTCAGAAGTAATGAAAGCAAATGGAATGCAGAAAAAGAAAATGACAGGAAACGGCTTCCTGCTTCTGATAACAATCGCTTTATTTGCAGTTATGTATATTGCAGGTATGATTATTTTTTCTGATAAAGGTTTTGCAAAACCGCAGATGTTTTTGAATCTGTTTGTATCTAATGCAGGACTTCTGGTTATCGCATGTGGACTTACCATTGTAATGATCACCGGAGGTATTGATATTTCCGTTGGTTCTGTAACAGCTCTTGTTTGCATGGTTCTTGCAGATCTGATGGAGAATAAGGGTGTAAATACATATGTGGCAGTTTTAGTTGCACTGCTTATTGGTGTTGCTTTTGGTGTTGTCCAGGGCTTTCTGGTAGCTTACCTTGATATTCAGCCGTTTATCGTTACTCTGGCTGGTATGTTCTTTGGACGTGGTATGACAGCTATCATCAGTACTGATATGATTTCTATTAAGAATGAGTTATTCCTGAAGTGGGCGAACTTCCGTTTTTATATGCCTTTTGGTTCTACGAATAAGAAGGGAAAATTCATTCCGGCTTATATTCCTCCTACAGTAGTGATTGCGGTAATCGTTGTTATTATCATTGCAGTTCTTCTGAAATACCGTAAATTCGGACGTAAGCTGTATGCGATTGGAGGCAACCGTCAGAGTGCATTAATGATGGGCCTGAATGTTAAGAGAACAATGTTCCAGGCTTATGTGCTGGATGGCTTTCTTGCTGGACTTGGTGGTTTCCTGTTTTGCTTAAACAGCTGTGCTGGTTTCGTTGAGCAGGCGAAAGGTCTTGAGATGGATGCGATTTCTTCAGCAGTTATCGGTGGTACGCTTCTTTCTGGTGGTGTTGGTACACCGATCGGTACTTTGTTTGGTGTTCTGATCAAGGGTACGATTTCCAGTTTGATTACTACTCAGGGTACGTTATCAAGCTGGTGGGTAAGGATTATTCTTTCACTGTTGCTGTGTTTCTTTATTGTGATTCAGTCAGTGATTGCTTCTATGAAGAAGAAAAGTAAATAAGTGATTAGTGTAAAACAAGCTGAGGCTATTGAGAGCTTCAGCTTGTTTTTTGTAAAATACTTTATTTGTTTATAACTGTGAATTATGATGGTTTGCTTGCCATGGGGGGAGTTTTATTTTATACTTTAAGCAATGAATGATGTTAAGATTAAAGGGAATTTTAATCTGATATTATTGAAATTATGTGAGAAATGTGGCTTTACTAACGGTTGGATGTGTAGTACAATCGTAACTTATTATGCGTTTATTTTAGGAGGATTATGATACGATGTGGATCGCAGATGGATGGAAAGATTATGAGGTTATTGATACTTCCTGTGGGGAGAAGCTGGAGCGTTGGGGGGATTATCTTCTGGTGAGGCCGGATCCGCAGGTTATATGGGATACGCCGAAGGTGAATAAGGGCTGGAAGCATATGAACGGGCATTATCACAGAAGTAAGAAGGGCGGCGGTGAATGGGAGTTTTTTGATCTGCCCGAGCAGTGGGATATTCATTATAAGGGACTTACCTTTAATTTGAAACCTTTTAGTTTTAAGCATACCGGGCTTTTTCCGGAGCAGGCTGTGAATTGGGACTGGTTTGGCAATAAGATCCGCAATGCGGGACGTCCGGTGAAGGTGTTGAATCTTTTTGCATATACAGGTGGTGCGACTCTGGCGGCAGCGGCTGCGGGGGCTTCTGTTACTCATGTGGATGCTTCTAAGGGTATGGTTACCTGGGCAAAGGAGAATGCGGTTGCTTCCGGTCTGGGAGATGCTCCGATCCGCTGGCTGGTGGATGACTGTGTGAAGTTTGTTGAGCGTGAGATTCGCAGAGGGAATCATTATGATGCAATCATTATGGATCCGCCTTCTTATGGACGTGGACCGAAGGGGGAAATCTGGAAGATTGAGGATTGTATCCATGATCTGATTAAGCTGTGTACAAAGATTCTCAGTGATGAGCCTTTGTTTTTCCTGATAAATTCTTATACAACAGGTCTGGCACCGGCAGTTCTTACTTATATGTTGTCTACTGAATTGAAAAAGTTCGGCGGGCATGTGGACTCTCAGGAGATCGGGCTTCCGGTAAGCTCTAACGGACTGGTTCTTCCATGTGGTGCTTCTGGAAGATGGGAGGCGTAGAAAGGTTTCCTTTTGTTTGTCATTGACGGAAAACGGCTTTTTAGCCGAATCAGTTAAGTCTCCTGCAGAGATTGTGAAAAGCAATTTCACATGAGTTCAATTTGAACTGTTTGGCGAGATGGGAGGAAACGTGATTATGAAGGAACTTAATTTAAAACATGAAGCCAAGCGTTACGGCTGTGCGGTTCTGGCTGCAACGATCATGGCGTTGAATATTAAGACATTTGTTCGTGCAGGCGGTCTTTTTCCGGGAGGATTTACAGGACTTACTCTGCTGCTCCAGAACATTTTTCAGACATTTATGGGGATTGCAGTTCCGTATACGCTGATTAATGTACTGCTGAACTCTATTCCTGTATTTATTGGTCTGAAATTTATCGGAAAGAAATTTACGATAAGTTCTGTCTGTGTGATCGTGCTTTCAGGTCTGCTTACGGATATTATTCCCAGTCAGCCGATCACTTATGATACATTGCTGATCAGTATCTTTGGCGGTTTGATTAATGGATTTTGTATCAGTCTCTGCCTGATTGGTAATACCAGTACAGGTGGAACGGATTTTATTGCGATTTATTTTTCCGAGAAAGATGGCAGGGATATCTGGAATTATATCCTGTGTGGAAATGCAGTGATCCTGACTGTGGCAGGTTTACTTTTTGGATGGGACAGGGCACTTTACTCTATTATCTTTCAGGTTACCTCTACTCAGGTGATTCAGATGCTGCATCAGAGATATAAGAAGCATACGCTGTTTATTATCACGAAGGAGCCGTATCAGATTTATGAGGAGATTTTCAAACTTACCAATCATACGGCGACACGTTTTGAAGGTACCGGATGTTACACAGACGAGAAGACCAGTATGATCTATTCTGTAGTCTCTACAGAAGAAGCAAAATATCTGGTAAAGAAGGTACATGAGATCGATCCGAAGGCTTTTGTAAATATTATCAAAACCGATTACATAAACGGAAGATTTTACCAGAAAACAGATTATTAATTACTTGTATTCCCTTTCTGTGAGCGTATAATACAGGATATAAGGAATCTGTTCGTTCATGGAGTTTGTACTTAAAATTGGATGAACAGTAACCGGCACACAAGGAGGGTGATATATATGGGTAATGCAACAGAAAGCACACTTCCTCACGGCAATACCTCAGGCTATGACCGCAAAGCCTGCAGGACATGCGCCTGTTCCACCTGTTATGAGCAGGAGTTCTGCGACAGATGCAGTTCCTGTCAGAATCAGTCACGGAAATTAGACAGGTGCAATGCTTACGAGGGGGCATATAACTATTAACCTCAACATATCCCTATCTGCTGCAAAATAATAAACAGTGGATGGGGATTTCTTTATAAAAAACAGTTATTATATTATAAGTATAAGCAATGTTTTTCTATAGCAAGCCTCTTAATCAATATGCAATATTTACGAGGGTTGCTATAAGTTTACAGATTCATAAGATGTATCTGATATAATAATTCTGTTACTTACTGATATAAACTTTCCGTAAGTTCTTTTGCTGATGAACTTTGCTATAGAATTTTTTGGGGGATGGCAGAATGTTGAACGGTTACAAAAGAACAATTATTTACAGGAGAAGAAAAATATGATCGTATATCACTATTGCAGTTTAGAATCATTGAATTCTATTTTGAAAAATCGTTCCCTCCGTCTGACAAATATCCTGAAATCCAATGATTCCATGGAGATCAGCTGGATCAGCAGGTATTATGACGCAGAATTTAAAAGAGCTTATGAAAATGCTTCAGATTTATTCAGATCAAAGATTTCATCAGAGAGATTGATGGGCTATGTGAAGCTGTTTACAGATGAATTTTTCGATGAAAATCATGCTGATTTCAGATATTATGTAACATGTTTTTCTTATCAGAATGATCTGCTCAGTCAGTGGCGGGGATATGCGGATGACGGGCGCGGAGCTGCCATCGGATTTGACTTGGATGTATTAAAAGAAGTTGTACATCAGATAGTGCATGAATTGGTTGATGAAATCGAGAAGATATTACAGAAAGAAGAACAATGTCGGGAAAGCATTGAGGAAAAGCAAGATTATGAAATAGAAGTACTGGATAAAGTCATGAACTGTTTTGAGAAAAAGTTTTTGAAATTATTTCAGGAATCTGTTTACATGAAAAATCCGTTTTTCAGAGAAGAAAGCGAAATCCGATTGTGCGAGTTTTCGCCGAAACAGTTTCTGATGGGAAGAGAAGTTGAACTTTCTCTCGGTGCACGTTTATATAACTATTCCTACTATGTAAAAGAAAGTCAGCTGATATCTTATGTGGATTTTGATTTTTCAGATTGCTTTGACCGGCTGATAAAGGAACTCGTTATAGGGCCAAAGTGTCTGATGTCAGAGAGAGACATGGAATATTATCTGACAACGCTCGGTCTGTCGAATTGTCGGGTAAAGAAATCGCAGGGGACATATCGATAATATATTTATAGCAATTCCCTTATATGAGCATATCAGACATCATGGAAAGGCAGATGAAAGACATGAAAAGAAAATTACCATTCAGAAAAGTGGCGGTATTTCTGATACTGGCATTATTTCTGACAGCAGGCATCAGTATGCGTGCAGTTACCGTAAATGCAGCTACATATGTGAAACAGGACAGAACCTCCGTCAGCATCACATCGAAGAAAACGGGATGGCAGAAAATAAACGGAGATTACTATTTTTATAATTCAAAGGGGCGTCTGATCTGCGGTTCTTTTAAGTATAAAGGTTATTATTACTACAGTATTGCCAACGGCAAACGTTTCACCGGGTGGATGAAACGTTCCGGTAATAAATACTATTACAATCGTAAAAATGGTGCCATGTTCCGTAATCGCTGGGCTACAGGAGATAAATATACCTATTACTTTAATAAATCCGGCGTGGCGATTGCCAGTCAATGGCTCACCCAGGGTGAAAAAAAATACTACTTCCTCAGCAATTCCACCATGGCAAAGGGCTGGCAGAAGATAGGAAAATATTATTACTATTTCAGCAAGAAAACAGGAGTGATGGCAAAAAATACCTGGATAGGTAAATATTATGTAAACAGCAAAGGGCAGCGTGTAAAATCTTCAGATACTAAACCGACAAATACTAAACCAACAGTTACTCAAAGCGGCAATACTTACGAATACAAAAGCAGCACTCTTAATATTAAACTTGAACGCAAATCAGTCCATGGAATTTCCTACTGGGTAGCGCATATAAAGACATCCAAAGCCAAACAGCTGAAATCCGCCCTCTCCAACGGAACTTATGGCGGATCCCGACAGACAACCTCTGATGCAGTATCCTCAAATGGAGGCATTATCGGAGTAAACGGCAGTGCTTTCGACTATGGTACAGGAAAACCATCCCCCCTTGGCATGTGCATCAAAAACGGGATTATCTATGGTGACTACATGACAAGCTATTCTGTCATGGCAGTAAAGAAAGATGGAACTATTTATACTCCGGCACAGGGACTTATGGGAAAAAATCTTCTTGCAGCCGGTGTAAAAGATACATATAATTTTGGACCGGTTCTTATTAAAGATGGCGAAGCCCAGCTTCCATGGGCTGAAACAGAAAAATATTATCCACGTACAGCGGTAGGAATGGTAAAGCCCAACGATTATGTACTCCTTGTAACAAATACCGGCAGCTATAATGGTCTTAATCACTGGGATATGGTGAATATTTTTAAATCCTACGGCTGTACCTATGCTTACAACCTGGATGGAGGCGGTTCTGCAACCCTGTACTTTAATGGAAAAGTAATGAATAAACTTATCGGCAATACTCAGCGTCCATGCGCAGATTTCCTTTATTTCACCCGATAATCCTTTTCCAGATAAGAATCCCGTCTGCTTGCACATGCTGCCAAAGCCCAGCACACAAGAATCAGCAGCCCGATCCCCATAGCCAGCACAGCAAGCAGGATTACGATAATTGCGTGGATAAACATAGACATGGATGACCTCCTCTCACAGTCATTCGGTTATGAACTGAGCCGCGAAGCAGATGATTTTATCCGCCTGACTTGTCTCATTCACTGACTTGGATAAAAATGGATGTTGTATAAGGAGTAATAAAAAGATATCAGGATGACCTGACAAGAACAACTAAGACAGTTAAAAGATCTGTTAACTGATTTAAATATACGCTGTCACACTCAAAAAAGCAAGCCGAAACTTTCGAGGGATTTCGACTTGCTTTTTAGCTGATTATTTACGAGGCTTGTTATAAGTATCAGAGAAAGATGTTACGGCAATCCAGAATGAATTTGGGTTACGTTACTGAGAACAGAGGGAACAGTAACGATTGTTTTGGTAAAATATTAACAATTCCATAAAAACACTTGACAACCCTACTTTACCATACTAAAATGTAAAAAGCAAAAAAACTGTTGCCGTAGGAAAAACAAATGATTGCCCTATACGGAAAAAGGGACATCCTTCCATGGCAGAACAAGGAGGAATATTATGAAAAAATACAGCGACATGAGCAAAGAAGAACTGCTTACACTCAAAGCACAGCTGGATAAAGAATACGCAGATATCAAAGCAAAGGGATTAGCTCTCGATATGTCACGTGGAAAACCGTCAGCAGACCAGCTCGATCTCTCAATGGGATTAATGAACGTATTAAGCAGCGATTCAGACCTCAAGTGCGAAACAGGAGTAGACTGCCGTAACTACGGTGTTATCGACGGAATCCCGGAAGCTAAACGCCTCCTTGGAGAAATGTCCGAGGTAGATCCGGACCACATCATCATTTACGGAAACTCAAGCTTAAACGTTATGTTTGACAGCATTGCACGTTCTATGACACAGGGTGTAATGGGGAATACCCCATGGTGCAAACTTGATAAGGTAAAATTCCTCTGTCCTGTACCAGGATATGACCGCCATTTCAAGATCACAGAATTCTTCGGAATCGAAATGATCAACGTGCCAATGACACCACAGGGACCAGACATGGATATGGTAGAGAAGCTTGTCAGTGAAGATGCATCCATCAAAGGAATCTGGTGTGTGCCGAAATACTCCAACCCACAGGGATATACTTATTCAGCAGAAACAGTAGAGCGCTTTGCGCATCTGAAACCGGCAGCACCTGATTTCCGTATCTACTGGGATAACGCATACAGCATTCATCATCTCTATGATGACAATCAGGACTTCCTTGTAGAAATCCTTGAAGCATGTGCAAAAGCAGGAAATCCTGATCTTGTATATAAATTTACATCAACATCAAAAGTCAGCTTCCCGGGTTCCGGTATTGCAGCAGTTGCAGCTTCCAAAGCAAACCTGGAAGATTTCCGCAGCTACATGCAGATCCAGACAATCGGACATGACAAATTAAACCAGTTACGTCATGTAAAATTCTTCAAAAATATCGACGGTCTTCATGAACACATGAGAAAACATGCGGCAATTCTCCGTCCGAAATTTGAAATGGTTCTTAACACACTGGACAGAGAACTTGGCGGTCTTGGAATCGGCGAGTGGACAAAACCACATGGTGGATACTTCATTTCCTTTGATTCAATGGAAGGATGTGCAAAAGCTATTGTTGCCAAGGCAAAAGAAGCAGGTGTTGTACTTACAGGAGCAGGCGCAACTTATCCATATGGAAAAGATCCGAAAGACTCCAATATCCGTATTGCGCCAAGCTTCCCGACTCCTGAGGATCTTGGAAAAGCAGCAGAAGTGTTCGTACTCTGTGTTAAACTTACAAGTGTAGAGAAACTACTGTCTACTGTTCGCTGATAATATCCTGCGAGGTGTTTTTTGTGAGCGAAGATCACAGAAAACCCGAGACATACCGCGCGAATTTATGCAATTAGCATAAATTCTGTGTATCGCGAAGCGTGTTACTGTGAACGGAGTGAACAGTAACACTACTGGAAAACGCATAAAAGAGAATAATCGTATTTACTTTCTGGATAAATAATGTGATAATAAAACTGCCCGGCATAATTTCTTGCCGGGCGGTTGCTGTTTATAAAAAAGAAAGGAGAGGATGTCGTGAGCAGCAGAAAGAAAATCATGATCACCCTGATTATAATCTTGCTCCTGCTGACTGCCGGAGTATATGGATATGGTGTATACTATTTCACAGAGCATTTCTTACCGGGATCAATGGTAAACGGATTCAACTGTTCCTATATGACAGTATCCCAGTCAGAAGAATTGCTTACGCAGAAGGTGGGAGCATATGTTCTTACTATTGACACCAGAAATAACGGACAGGAAAGTATCACAGCAAAACAGGCGGGACTTTCCTATGACTCAGATGGAAGTGTTGATAAACTGATCAGAAATCAGGATCGTTTTACATGGTTTCTTGCTTTTAATCAGCACAGGAATTATGAGGTGTCCTCCTCCATTAAATATGATGAGCAGAAGACAGAGGCTGCCATTTCCGAACTGAAATGTATGCAACAGGAGAATATGACAGAGCCTTCGGATGCTCATATAGAAGAGAAAGACGATAAGTTTGTAATTATTCCTGAGCAGGAGGGAACTGCACTGAAACCAGAAAAAACAAGTCAGGATATTATAGATGCTCTTGTCACAGGACGAACGCCGGTTGATCTGGAAGCAGATGGATGCTACAAAGAACCGAAAGTTTATCAGAGTGATGAAACTCTGGCGAAGAATTGTGACCTGATAAACAAACTTACGGATGTAGTGATAACCTATGATTTTGACGATTGCACAGAGACAGTAGACAGAGATATGATCAAAAACTGGCTCACAACAGATGAAAACGGTCTTTATACACTTGACAAAAAACAGATAGAAGCATATATCAGTGAACTGGCGGCTAAATATGATACGGTTGGAACAGAGAGAACATTTAATACATATGATGGTCGTGAGATTACTGTCAGCGGAGGGAATTATGGCTGGCAGATCGATCAGAAAGCGGAGCTGAAAGAACTTACAGAACTGATAAAAAACGGAGAAACCCAGGTCAGAGAACCTGTTTATTCCCATGAAGGTCTGGTCAGGAAAACAAATGATATCGGATATACGTATATAGAGATTGACCTGACGGCCCAGAGAATGGTATTCTATAAAGATGGAACGCCGACTGCGGATGCGCAGATCGTATCCGGAAATCCATTCGTGCCCAACTGTGCAACTCCTGTGGGATGTTATGCAACAGGTGAAATGAAGAGCGGATGTACAGTGAACGGAGAGGACTATCCTTCTGCTGTAAATTACTGGATCCCATTCGATGGAAATCTGGGGATCAGTGATGCTCCATGGAGAATGGATTTCGGAGGACAGCTTTATGAATTTGAAGGCACACATGGAAGCATCTGTGCACCATCCGATCAGGTGCAGATCATTTTCGGCAATGTTGAGAAGAACACACCGGTTGTTATTTATGAATAAAGGAGAAAAATAATGAAGATTGTAGTATTAGCGGGGGGAACAAGTACAGAACGTACTGTCTCCATTACATCAGGAACAGGAATATGTAAGGCATTACGACAGAAAGGACATCAGGCGATTCTTGTGGATATTTTTTGCGGCATTGAGAATGTGGACCAGGAGAATCCGTTTCCGTCAGAGTATGATGTGGACGCAGCATCAGAATATATGTCAGCATTTAACGACAGGATTGAACAGATGAAAAAAGAGAGAAGAAGCTTCTTCGGACCAAACGTGCTGAAACTCTGCGAGGCGGCTGACATTGTTTTCCTGGGACTTCATGGTGCGAACGGAGAAGATGGAAAAGTACAGGCAACATTTGACCTGATGGGAATCAAATATACAGGAACCGGATATTTAAGCAGTGCCCTGGCAATGGATAAGGGAATCACCAAGCAGATGTTCCTGATGAATAATGTACCAACACCGCGGGGAGTGTCTATGGTAAAAGAAGAAATGACCACAGATCTGAAAGCACTTGGAATGGAATTTCCTGTAGTTGTAAAAACCTGCTGTGGCGGTTCCAGTGTAGGTGTTTATATTGTGAATGATCAGGCTGAATATGAGCAGGCTCTCAAAGAAGCTTATTCTTATGAAAATGAAGTCGTGGTCGAAGAATATATAAAAGGACGTGAATTTTCAGTAGCGGTTGTGGACGGAAAAGCTTATCCGATCATCGAAATTGCTCCGCTTCAGGGATTCTATGATTATAAGAATAAATATCAGGCCGGCTCTACGATTGAGACCTGTCCTGCCGAAATTTCACCGGAACTCACAGAGAAAATGCAGCATTATGCGGAAGCAGGAGCCAAAGCTCTGTTTATGGAAGGATACTGCCGTCTTGATTTCATGATGAAGGAGAATGGAGATATGTATTGTCTGGAAGCAAATACTCTTCCCGGAATGACACCAACCAGTCTGATTCCGCAGGAGGCAAAAGTTCTGGGAATCGACTATCCGACTTTATGTGAGAAACTGATTGAAGTTTCCATGAAAAAATATCCGACGCAGGATTTCACACTATAGAGCGTGTCTGCAGTAATTTATAGAATTGTTATAGATGCATTATTAAGAGAATTGCTATAACAGGAAAGAAGATATAAAAAATATTATGAAAAACTTAACTCTTGAAAATATCGCCCGCGCATGCGGCGGTACTTATTATGGTCCGGCTGATAAATTACAGGAAGAAGTAATGTCTGTTATCACAGACAGCAGAAAAGCAGAAGAAGGATGTCTGTTTGTACCTATTGTGGGGGAACGTGTAGATGCCCATAAATTTATCCCACAGGTAATGGAAGCAGGGGCACTGGCAACCTTGTCGGAACGGGTGCTTGATAACGCTGATTTTCCTTATATCGCAGTAGAATCTTCTCTTCAGGCAGTGAAAGATATTGCAGAGTTTTATTTAAAGCAGCTTCAGATCCCGGTTGTGGGAATTACAGGAAGTGTTGGTAAGACAAGTACAAAAGAAGTGATCGCATCTGTTCTGAACCAGAAATACCATACTCTGAAAACACAGGGCAACTTTAACAATGAACTTGGTCTGCCTCTCACAGTTTTTCGTCTGCGTGATGGAGATGAAATTGCAGTTCTGGAAATGGGAATCAGTGATTTCGGTGAGATGACCAGACTTGCGCAGATTGCAAGACCGGACACCTGCGTGATCACGAATATCGGTACCTGCCATCTGGAGAATCTGGGAGACAGAAATGGTGTTCTGAAAGCAAAGACAGAGATTTTTAAATTCCTCAGACCGGAGGGACATATTGTATTAAATGGCGATGATGACAAGCTTATCACAGTAAAAGAATATGAAAAGATAAAACCTGTATTTTTCGGAATGAGTAATGAATGTCAGGTTTACGGTGATAAGATTGTAAGCAGAGGTTTAAAGGGAATGACCTGTACCATTCATCTGGGGGATACTGCATTTACAGTTGATATCCCGATGCCGGGGCGCCATATGGTATATAATGCGCTGGCAGCAGCTGCAGTTGGAAATATTTATGGACTTACAACTGAGCAGATCAAAGCCGGAATCGAGAGCCTGGAGCCGATCAGCGGTCGTTTCAGAATGATCGAAACAGATAAATTCCTGATCGTAGATGACTGCTATAATGCAAATCCCATGTCCATGAAAGCCTCTCTGGATGTTCTGCAGGATGGTGCAGGACGCAGAATAGCAGTCCTTGGCGATATGGGTGAACTTGGAGAAAATGAAGTTCAGCTTCATGAAGAAGTAGGAGAGCATGCCGGAAAATGTGATATTGATGTTCTTATCTGTACAGGTAAACTGTGCAGAAATATGGCAGAGAGAGCACAGCGGACAAATCCGGACCTGAAAGTAATCTATGAGCCGGACAGAGAAAGTTTGCTGGAACATCTGGAAGGTTATGTACAGGATGGTGACACTATTCTTGTGAAAGCTTCCCATTTTATGAAGTTTGAAGAGGTAGTTACGAAACTGGAAAATATGTAAACACTTTTGTCTTTTTATGAGAGAATTTGATGAGCGATTTTAGTTCCATGATACCGGAAACAGCAGTATAATAATCCTGTCAGTTTATGAGCAGGCAGCGAAGCAGATAGTTTTATCTGTTCAAGTGAGGAGGATGTTATGCTGGAGAAAGTTATGGAACTGCATTTCCTGCTGTATGCCATGATGTTAATGGGCGGACTGGGAGCACTGGGGATGCTGACCACACATCTTACCTACCGAAGAATGATCAGAAAAAATACAGAGGTTAAATCAAATCTCAAAGAGAAATGGACAAATCTTTGGAAAACAAGAGACAGGCTGTTGAACCGTATGAACCGGTTTGTCTGGTATCCGTCACTTTTCTGTATCGCTTTTCTTGGACTGGCTTTTTTCCTGTATTCCAAAGATGTACGATGGGATGGAATGCCGCTGGCATATCTTTATGTGGCTGCGATCATTCCGACAGCATTGCTTTTGCTGAGACAGGCGCTGGATTTTACATACAGAGAAGAACTTCTGATGAATTCTTTTTCTGATTATGTGGAACATGCCCGCACATGGGTAGAAGAAGTTCCGGTGTCGGAGAAGGCTGACGAAGCTGTAAAAGAGGAAATCGTTGAACATATTGCGGACAGTATCCGCCAGACTGCAGCAGCAGGAAGCCATTTCAGCGGAATGCTTACACCCGAGGAAGATGAGATTATGAGAGAAATCATAAGAGAATTTATGAAATAAAGACATGAAAATTCACTGCAAATGAGATACACAGGATCAGAAACAATATGGCAATGTAAAGTTTCTGATCCTGTACACATTTTAAGACAGAATAATTTATTATTCGTCATCCTCTTCAATTACCTGGATCTCCAGATAATCAAAATCAATCTGCTCTATAAAATTATCCTGATAAAATCTGGCTTTTCCATGTTTCTTAAAATGTCTGACTGTAGATTCCAGCCAGATTGGGTTTCCCAGATCCATTTCATAACAGATACTTTCCAGACCACGAAAAATCTTGTGGGTCCGCGTATCTTCGGAGTCATCGCAGATTACAGTATCTTTCAGTAAATGATTATCTTTCCATATTTTTCCCCATAAACGGAACATATCGGTAATACCTCCCTGTCAGAACTGCCACAGGCGGCAGAAATCTCATTTTCTAAGTGATTCCCAGTATAGCGGATTTTTGCGGGAAAGTAAAGAAAGTGAAAAGCAACAGCAAAATACTTATAGTCTTAGGCTTGATTATTCCGGTGGAATATTCTATAATAAAACCTAAATTTCCATAAATTAGCGTGTCAAAGTGCCGGTTCAGGAGAAAATCAGTTTTCATCTGGAAATTTGAAAACTGGTGTGGATAAGGTGAGTTCCATAACTGCATTTGTGATATGCAAAAAAACAGAATGGAGGAGACATTATGAAATTATACGATACCGGTGTGTATTTGCTGAATGGTCAGAAGATTGTTCCGGAGAATCAGGCAGATTTTTCTCTTTCCAAAGAGGAAGCTGCAAAGAGTACAATTGCCTATTCAATTCTGAAAGCACACAATACTTCCGGAAATATGGAGAAACTTCAGATTAAATTTGATAAACTGACTTCTCATGATATCACTTTTGTCGGAATTATCCAGACTGCACGTGCTTCAGGCCTTGAGAAATTTCCGGTGCCATATGTACTGACAAACTGCCATAATTCACTCTGTGCAGTAGGCGGAACTATTAATGAAGATGATCATATGTTTGGACTTACCTGTGCCAAGAAATATGGCGGCGTATATGTACCGCCTCATCAGGCGGTTATCCATCAGTTTGCAAGAGAAATGCTTGCAGCAGGCGGTAAAATGATCCTCGGTTCAGACAGCCATACACGATATGGCGCACTGGGAACCATGGCAATGGGTGAGGGCGGACCGGAGCTTGTAAAGCAGCTTCTTTCCCAGACTTATGATATCAATATGCCAGGTGTAGTTGCCATTTATCTTACAGGTTCTCCACGCCCGGGCGTAGGTCCTCAGGACGTTGCGCTTGCGATTATCGGCAAGGTTTTTGCAAACGGATATGTGAAGAATAAAGTTATGGAATTTGTAGGACCTGGTGTTGCAAATTTAAGCGCTGATTTCCGAATTGGCGTAGATGTAATGACAACAGAGACCACCTGTCTTTCCTCTATCTGGCAGACAGATGAGAAGATTCAGGAGTTCTACGAGATTCATGGCAGAAGTGAAGATTACAAAGAACTGAAACCGGGTGAAACAGCATACTATGATGGCTGTGTAGAGATTGATCTGAGTGAGATCAGACCAATGATCGCTATGCCATTCCATCCAAGCAATACATATACAATTGATGAACTGAAAGCAAATCTGGATGATATTCTGGCAGATGTTGAGAAAAAAGCACAGATCAGCCTTGATGGAAAAGTTCCATATACATTAAGAGACAAAGTAATTGATGGTAAACTTTATGTAGAACAGGGAATCATCGCAGGATGTGCAGGTGGTGGATTTGAAAATATCTGTGCAGCAGCTGATATCCTTAAAGGCAAGAGCATTGGTGCAGATGCCTTCACATTGAGTGTATATCCGGCAAGTACTCCGATTTATATGGAACTGGCTAAGAATGGCGTTCTGGCAGGACTTCTTGAAACGGGAGCTGTTGTGAAGACTGCTTTTTGCGGACCTTGCTTTGGTGCAGGGGATACTCCTGCAAATAATGCATTCAGTATCCGTCATACGACCAGAAACTTCCCGAACCGCGAAGGTTCCAAAATCCAGAATGGCCAGATTTCTTCTGTTGCACTTATGGATGCACGTTCTATTGCGGCAACAGCAGCAAACAAAGGTTTCCTGACTTCAGCAGAGGATTATACAGGTGGTTATACAGGACAGAAATATTTCTTTGACAAGACAATTTATGACAATCGTGTATTTGACAGCAAGGGTATAGCTGATCCGGGTGTGGAGATTCAGTTTGGACCGAACATTAAGGACTGGCCGGAGATGGCAGCTCTTCCGGAGAATCTGATCGTGAAGGTTGTTTCTGAGATCCATGATCCGGTTACTACAACAGACGAGCTGATCCCGTCCGGTGAGACATCTTCTTATCGTTCCAATCCACTTGGACTGGCTGAGTTTACACTTTCCAGAAAAGATCCTGCTTATGTAGGACGTGCGAAAGAAGTTCAGAAAGCTCAGAAGGCTATTCAGGAAGGAAAATGTCCGGTTGAGGCATTACCGGAGATGAAACCTGTAATGGATGTGATCAAAAAGGATTATCTGAATGTAAGCAAGGAAAATCTTGGTGTGGGAAGTACGATCTTTGCAGTGAAACCAGGTGATGGTTCTGCGCGTGAGCAGGCTGCTTCCTGTCAGAAAGTGCTTGGCGGATGGGCAAATATCGCCAATGAGTATGCGACAAAGAGGTACCGTTCCAATCTGATCAACTGGGGTATGCTTCCATTCCTGATTAAAGAAGGGGAGCTTCCGTTTGCAAACGGAGATTATCTGTTCTTCCCACAGATTCGTAAGGCAGTGGAAGAAAAGGATGATGTGATCCGGGGATATGTTGTCGGTGCTGAGGGACTGAAGGAGTTTGAAGTGGCTCTTGGGGAGCTTACGGATGATGAGCGTGAGATTATCCTTAAGGGATGCCTGATTAATTATAATCGAAAATAGAAAGTGATGAAGATGCAGCTATCCTCTCTTTAAGTTGGGAGTAGCTGCATCTTTATTATTTATGAAATTATGAGAATTGCGGGAACTGCTTTGCAGCGGAGCGATTCGTGGATATAATAGAACCCCGGGCAGAAACGTACTGCATCGAAGAAAGTGAAATAGTCTGAAAATTATCAAATAAATAAAAATATTATAAAATTAGTGCAAATAAGACAAGCATAAATAGAAAATATTGAAATAAAATGCAGAAATGTATTGACAAATAATGGCAAGAGTGTTATTATAACACCATCAAAAGAAACAAGGAAACGAATTAAACAATCAAAGAAATTCATTCAATTCATAGCATATATAAATGTTCCAATGAAAAGGATGAAAATAAAAGAAAGGTTCGGGTGATTCCATTGGGAAAGAATTTATAACTTCATCAATATAAGAGTAACGGGTATCGCATTTCCTGCAAGAAAGACCTGATACGGAGATTATAAAAAAGTATTTTCCTTATATAATATAAGAGCATACGCACAGTCTGATTAATAAGGAAGGAATGTATCAAAGGTATTATAGAAGCGATAACTTATATTGAATATCTGTTGCAGACCTGATACAGGGATTTTGGTAAATGTGTAAAGAAATATTTACCGGAAGAGCATAACCCTTATCTCAGTAGTTAGCCTGAAAGCAGAGGTTCAGGTAACAGATAAACTGAAGGTAAGAACGATGTTTTGAGAGGCATATAGAAGTTTAAGTATATGGTTTGAAATCCTGCATCAGAAGAATATCCGGTATATAAAATTACAGGATATTGAGAGAAATATTAAGGTACTTTTTCAGTGATACTTTACATAATTCAGAACATCTGCCATTAATGTTCGATAAATATGAAAAGCACATAAGGAAATTAAACAGTTGTGAATTTAAGAAGTTAGGTTTATGATTGCTTAGCACGAAAAATAATGAAAAAGTGTATCCGATATTTCATAAATGAAAAATAAATTATAATACGTGAAATTATAATTTAAAATCTATAAAACTTTCTAAGTAAGTTCCGATGAACTGAATAACTGATATCATAAAAGCAGGAATGAATCAGATTATAAACAGTACATATGGATTATGAGCAGGAAACAGAATAGGAATTTTAAATAAACATAGAAAAATTTAATAGTGAACTTATAAAGTAGTTTGTAAATAACATATTATTTTATTATAGAAAGAATACTAAGAGGAAAATAAATTGAATAACGAAGAACATTGAAGCGGTCATCATTTTTGAAATCAGGAAAAGTAAAAAGTGATGACCGTTTTCAAATTGTATTCATATATATTCGTTTATTGCGTGAAATGGAATTTTAGGATATACTCTCCATGAAAAGGAGAGTTTTTTTATGTGGATAAAAGATATCAGAGATTATATTTTATATGAAGATAAAGATATTCTGGTCTGTCACAAACCGGCAGGGCTTGCAGTTCAGAATGCGCGGGTTGGCAGTATGGATATGGAGAGCCTCTTGAAGAATTATATTGCTCAGAAGGTGCCGGGTAAGATGCCGTATCTGGGGATTATCCATCGTCTGGATCAGCCGGTGGAGGGGGTTCTTGTATTTGCCCTGAATCCGAAAGCAGCAGCAGATCTCAGCAGACAGATGACAGCGGGAAAAATAAAGAAGACTTATCTTGCAGTTACAGAAGGAACAGTGAAAGTGAAGAGTGCAAAACTGGTGGACTGGCTGAAGAAAGATGGCAGGACCAACAGCTCTGCAGTGGTTGAGGGAGGGACTTCCGGAGCAAAAAAGGCGATATTGTCTTATGAAGTTCTGGAAATCTGGAAAAATAAAGAAGATGCACAGGATTGTGGCGAAAGAAATCTGATTCGGATTGATCTGGATACAGGCAGGCATCATCAGATTCGTGTGCAGATGGCGCATGCCGGAATGCCTTTGGTTGGTGACAGAAAGTATAATCCCGGTCAGAATAGTCAGGAACCGCTGGCTCTCTGTTCTGCAAAACTGGGATTTCAGCATCCGGTGACAAAGAAACAGTTGGAGTTTCAGGTGCAGCCTGCAGGTATGGCATTCAAAAGACATTGACATAGCGCAATTTTTGATGTATAAAAGTGAAAAATGTGTAAAATCTCTGGACGAATTTCGTAAAGTGTGTATAATGTAGAAAGTAATATGCAGTTATAAGGTTTATAGCAATTCTCGTAAATAATGCATTTAAGAGGATCGCTACAGGTAATTGTTCGATGTTAATTATTCTGTGAGAGTACTGAGCAGATATCGATTTTTAGTTGACAGAAATTATACATTATTTTATGAAATTGCTGTAATGTGCAGTACAGCACTGAAAGGAAGAGGAAATTAAAATGAAAAGAGCGGCGGCAGCAGCGATAAGTTTAATGACAGGACTGGCAATGCTGACAGGATGCAGCAGAGCGGAGGTGGAAGAGACAATCCAGCCGTTGATGGCAGACGCTATCGAAGAATCCGATTCAGAGGCAGAAGCAGTGAAGGAAGAGGATGAGAGTCCGCTGATTCCGGAGATTGATACAGATATAAAAATCCATGCCGGTTCAAGGATCGCAGTGGTAAGCAAATGTGTCAAGGGCGAATACTGGAAGATGGTTAAGAAAGGCATGGAAGATGCGGTAAAGGAAATTAATAAAGCATATGGTTATAAAAAAGATGACCAGATTACCATGACTTTTGAAGGTCCTGATAATGAAGAAGATGTAGAGACTCAGATCAATACAATAGATGCTGTTATCGCAGAGAATCCGGATGTTCTTTGTATTTCGGCAAGTGACATGGATTCCTGTGAGGCACAGCTTGAAGCTGCAAAGGAAAATGGAATTCCGGTTATAGCATTTGATTCTAATGTAGCCGAGAAGAAAATGGTGAAGGCATATCGGGGAACCGATAATGTGCAGGTAGGAAAGATGGCTGCTTATCAGCTTGGCAGTGCACTCGGAAAGATGGGAAAGGTTGCGGTTTTTTCCGCACAGCAGAAGACAAAGAGTATTCAGGATCGTGTAGAAGGATTCATGAATAATATCGGGAAGTACGGAGACATTGAAGTTGTGGAAACCATTTATTCTGATCAGGTAGATGATATGGAGGCTTCCATGAAGGAAGTTCTGGAAAAATATCCCATACTGGATGGTGTATTCTGCACTAATGCAGATATTACAGAGATGTACCTGAATCTGGAGAAGAGTGATGAGCATGATGCACCGGCTCTGGTAGGGGTTGATGCAACTACTAAGCAGCAGGAAGCAATCCGTAATGGAGAAGAGATTGGCTGTGTTTCCCAGCAGCCTTATGCTATGGGATACCAGACGATCTGGGCAGCAGTTGAAACAACGGCACCGAAGAAATCTGTTGCGATCGAGAAAAATGTACTGAGCAATCCGGCATGGATCGATGCAGACTGTCTGGATGATCCGGACTACAGTGGATATTTATATACAGAATAAGAATTAAAGATAAACGCTCCGGGAGGATGTACAGGGTCTCAAATGCATTAATTAAGAGGATTTTCTATAAGAGGAATGTGTCTGCTGGGACAGACCGGTAATACAGAACTTATATATAAAGCAGAATTATATACGAAAGAAGAAGCATGAAAACAGTGATGAGTTGTTTTTGTGCTTTTTTTGTGTTATAGAATATTACTTCGTAATGTTCTATGACACAAAAAAGCTCTCCGGGCAGGCTCCTTATTTATATCTCTTCTTCTTTGAAATAAAAATATAAACAAATCAGAAGCTTTGACTGTATAAAAAGATTTATATTGATGATATAATCACATACACGATATAAAAATAACAAAAAAATATTGGATAGATGAAAAATATTTGATAAAATTATTTAATGAGATTGTAATTTTAAAGGATATATGATAAGATTTGACTATAAATTCTTGAAAATATATACAAAAATTAAGCAAAAAGGAGAAGAGAATGAAACAATGGTCAGAGATCATCAGAAATGTCACCATGTTGTCGCAGCTTGGACTGTCTCTCATAACCCCTGTCCTGATATGTCTGGCAGTATGCTGGCTGATTGTTTCTAAGACCGGAGCTGGCGGATGGGTATATATCCCCGGTTTTTTCTTTGGTCTTGGAGGTTCCGGGACAGTGGCATATAAATTTTATCTTTCTATTAACAGACAGCAGAAGAAAGAGAACAAAAAGAAGAAAAATAAAGTATCGTTTAACAGACACCTGTAATGATACAGAAACGAAAGGGAGATTTATATGAGTATTATGGATAATGTTCAGCCTGCCGTAAAGAAGGAAACCGGGAAGGTAGCTGCCATCACCGGAATCGGGCTGATTTTGATGTGGATCGTGTTTGGAGTGCTGCATGCTTTCATGCCACAGAAGGTACCGTTTGATTATACGGTGTTTCTTGGAGGGGCAGTGGGAGGATGTGTGGCAGTCCTTAATTTCTTTTTTATGGGACTTGCAGTGCAGAAAGCAGCTGCAGCAACAGATGAGGACACAGCGAGAATGAGGATCAAAGCAAGTTACTCCCAGAGAATGCTGATCCAGATGTTGTGGGTGATCCTGGCAATCGTGGCACCCTGTTTTCATTTTGTGGCAGGAATCGTTCCCCTTTTATTTCCCGGAACAGGAATTAAAATTGCAGGAATTTTTCATACTAACAAATAGGTATTTCTATATCAAACCGGAACAGTACCGGGAGAGACAGGAGGTGAATAAAGAGTATGGAATTGGATATCAGCGGGGCAAGGATATTCTTTACATTACCCATTGATGTGCCTGTTCTCGGACCATTAAGGATCAGTGAGACAATGGTGGTAAGCTGGATTGTTATGATACTCATAACAGGTTTGTGTATCTGGCTGACACATGATCTGAAAGAAGAGAACATTTCCAAACGTCAGGCTGTGGCAGAGCTCATTGTAGAGAAGGCCAACAGCTTTGTAATCGGAAATATGGGTGAGAAATTCAGATATCTGATACCATTTGTTGCAGCGCTTTTTGCAACCAGTGTGGTTTCCAACCTGATCAGTCTGATCGGATTTCGAAGCCCTACAGCAGACCTTTCTACTGAGGCTGCCTGGGCAGTTGTGGTTTTCATTATGATCACAGCACAGAAGATAAAGACCAGCGGATTTGGCGGTTATCTGAAAGGATTTACAACTCCGATCGCAGTTATGACACCGTTTAATATTCTTTCCGAACTGGCTACACCTGTCAGTATGGCGTGTCGTCATTTCGGAAATATCCTTTCCGGTGTGGTAATCAATGGCCTGATCTATGGGGCACTGGCAGTCGCAAGTTCCGCGCTTCTGGGCCTGATCCCGGGTGCACTGGGAGATGTACTGTCAAAGATACCGATTCTTGATGTCGGTGTACCTGCGATAACGTCGGTCTATTTTGACTGGTTCTCAGGAGTTATGCAGGCGTTTATCTTCTGTATGCTGACTGTAATGTATATTGCAAATGCAGCAGAAGAGTAGCAGAAACATGATTTGCCGGAGCAAAACGGCAGCGGTGGTAACCGCAAAGAATGCTGAAATACAGTAGAAAAATTAATACCGCAGCAAAGTGGAAAAAGCTGCAGATTATTATTTAACAGGAGGGTTTTAATATGGATTTTCAGTTATTGGCAAAAGGTATCGCATTAGCAGGATGTGCAATTGGAGCAGGATGTGCGCTGATCGCAGGTATCGGACCTGGTATTGGTGAAGGTAACGCAGTAGCAAAGGCATTGGAAGCAATCGGACGTCAGCCTGAGTGCAAGGGTGATGTTACTTCTACCATGCTTCTTGGATGTGCCATTGCAGAGACAACAGGTATCTACGGTTTCGTAACCGGTCTGTTGCTTATCTTCGTTGCACCTGGTATGTTCATGAACTTCCTGAGCTGATAAAAACAGCTGAGATGTCGAATATCACAGATTAAGCGGCATCTGATATGGAACCTGTGGATAATTCCGGCAACAGCCGGAGAATGATCCGAATAAATACAGACAGGAGGTTACAAACATGCAGGTACAGGAATTAGTTGGAATTGTGCCGTGGAATTTTATAGCGACGATTTGCAACCTTTTTATTCAGGTATATCTGATCAAACGTTTCCTCTTCAAGCCCATCAATGAGATGCTGGAAAAGCGCAAAGCGAAAGCAGATGCCCAGATCCAGGATGCAGTGAAGGCAAAGGAGGAAGCTCAGGCAATGAAGGCAGAATATGAAAAGAATATGCAGGAAGCCAAGAATAGGGCAAATGACATTGTGATGACAGCTCAGAAAACAGCCGCTATCCAGAGTGAAGAGATGCTTAAGGAGGCTTCCAGTCAGGTAACTGCCATGAAAGAGAAGGCAGAGAAAGACATTGCCCAGGAGAAACGTAAGGCAGTCAACGAGATTAAAGGAGAAATCGGCGGTATGGCTGTTGAGATTGCCGGAAAAGTGATCGAGCGCGAAATTAGTGAAGAGGATCATGCAAAACTGATTGATGAGTTTATTGAGAATGTAGGTGAGGCATCATGACAAAAACTGCCAGAGTTTACGGCGGAAGTCTGTATGACCTTGCCGCTGAAGAAAAGCTCGATGGACAGATCATGGAGCAGATGATCGCAGTCAGACAGATTTTCAGGGAAAATCCGGGATATTTGAAATTGCTGGGAGAACCGGCGATTCCTGAAGACGAGAGACTTAAGATGATTGAAGAGGCTTTCGGAGGGCAGGCAGAGAGATATCTGGTGAATTTCCTGAAATTATTGTGTGAACGCAAGATTCTGAGAGAGTTTGCCGGATGCTGCGAAGAGTTTATCAGACGCTACAACAGTGCACATGGAATTGCAGAAGCCGTGGTTACCAGTGCAGTGAAGCTCAGTGATACTCAGATGGAAGCTCTGAAAGCGAAGCTTGAGAAGCTAAGTGGAAAGAAAGTGTATCTGGTTCAGAAAACAGATGCATCCGTTCTTGGCGGACTTCGCGTGGAACTGGAGGGCGTACAGCTTGACGGTACAGTACAGAGCCGTATTTCCGGTATTTCGAAGAAACTGAATGAATTGGTAGTATAAGGAACTGGATTCAGGATTTGGGAATCGTACTGTATGGGTATTTGACATATGGATATGAAAAATCTTTAAATTTCTGAATTCAGACAGCGCAAAATAATAGAATATAAAAGGATGGAATGGAAACATGCAATTAAAACCTGAGGAAATATCCAAGGTCATCCGAAGCCAGATAAAATATTACGAAAATGCCATTCAACAGAACGAGACAGGTACGATCCTTATGGTTGGTGACGGTATTGCCAGAGCCAGCGGACTGGTAAACTGTATGTCAGGAGAGCTTCTGGAATTTGAGGACGGAAGCTTTGGTATGGCACAGAACCTGGAGGAGAACAGTGTCTCCATCGTAATCTTTGGTTCAGATGAGAACATTGGTGAGGGGCAGACCGTAAAGCGTACAGGCAAGGTAGTGTCTGTACCTGTAGGCGACGCCATGGTTGGACGTGTTGTAAATGCACTGGGACAGCCAATTGACGGAGCAGGCCCGATTGATACAAAAGAATTCCGGCCAATCGAGAGCAAGGCACCGGGAATCTGTGAGAGAAGATCTGTATATCAGCCTCTTCAGACCGGTATCAAAGCCATCGACTCTATGATCCCTATCGGACGTGGACAGCGAGAACTGATCATTGGTGACCGTCAGACCGGTAAAACTACAATTGCCACAGATACCATTATTAACCAGAAGGGAAAAGATGTGATCTGTATCTATGTAGCCATTGGACAGAAGCGTTCCACAGTAGCTACATTAGTAGAGAACCTGACCAGAAACGGCGCAATGGATTATACTATCGTTGTGGCAGCTACAGCATCTGAGTCAAGCCCGCTGCAGTATATCGCACCGTATTCCGGATGCGCAATGGGTGAATATTTTATGAATAAGGGAAAAGATGTGCTGATCATCTATGATGATTTAAGTAAGCATGCAGTTGCATATCGTGCACTTTCCCTGCTGATCCGTCGTCCGCCTGGACGTGAGGCATATCCGGGTGATGTTTTCTATCTGCATTCCAGACTTCTGGAACGTGCAGCGAAGCTGGACGATGAACATGGCGGCGGTTCCATGACAGCACTGCCGATCATTGAAACACAGGCAGGTGACGTATCTGCCTATATTCCTACTAACGTTATTTCTATTACAGATGGACAGATTTTCCTGGAGACAGAGTTATTCCATTCAGGAATCATGCCTGCTGTAAACCCGGGTATCTCCGTATCACGAGTTGGTGGTGATGCGCAGATTAAGGCAATGAAGAAGGTAGCAGGAACACTGAAACTGATTTATTCCCAGTACCGTGAGCTGCAGAGCTTCGCACAGTTTGGTTCTGATCTGGATGCTGATACAAAGGCACGTCTGGAACAGGGAGCACGTATTGTGGAAGTTCTGAAACAGAACCAGAATGCACCGGTTCCTGTAGAGAAACAGGTTGCGATCCTTTATGCGGTTACAAAGGGTGTTCTGGAATCAGTAAAAGTTGAAGACGTAAATGTATATGAATCAGGATTATATACCTATCTGGATACAGATGCAGCAGGCGTAGAGGTTATGCAGGAGATCCGCTCAACAGGTAAGCTGGAGCAGGAAACAGAGCAGAAGCTTCGCAGCGTACTGGATGCGTATACAGAGAACTTCCTGAATACAAGACCTGAGAAATAAAGTGATTAGGAGGGTATCGTATGGCTTCGAATATGAAAGCGGTAAAGCTGCGTATCAAGAGTGTACAGAGTACCATGCAGATTACCAAGGCCATGGAGCTTGTAGCATCCTCCAAACTGCGTAAGGCAAAGGAACGTGCAGAGGTATGCCGTCCGTACTTTACAGAACTTCATGAGACATTGAAAGAGATTGCAAGGGAGAATACAGATTTCTCATCCGTTTATGCGAAAGAGTCTTCCAACAATAAAACCTGCTATGTAGTGATCGCAGGTGACAGAGGACTGGCAGGCGGATATAACACCAATCTTTTTAAATGTCTGGAGGCTTCTGCTGAAGGTAAGGACTACATGGTTCTGCCGGTTGGAAAGAAAGCAGTGGAATATTTCCGCCAGAGAGAGATTGAAGCTCTGACAGAACAGTTTGCAGAGGCAGGAAGTATTTCTGTAGCGGATTGTTTTGAGATGGCAAATATGCTCTGTACAGAATTTCGCAAAGGAACCTTTGGTCATATTGAATTATGTTATACTGTCTTTAATTCCATGCTTTCTCAGCAGCCGGAGGTATTTTCCATGCTTCCTATGACTGATATCAGAGAGGAAAGCGGAGGTAAGATAGAGACGAAGAATCTGATCCTCTATGAACCGGACGGAGAGACAGTATTTGATGCCATTGTTCCGGAATATCTGGCAGGTCTGGTTTATGGCGGTATCTGCGAAAGTACTGCAAGTGAACTGGCGGCCAGACGTATGGCTATGGATGCAGCCACAAGTAATGCGGAAGAGATGATCAATCAGCTCAATCTGTATTACAACAGGGCACGTCAGGCCAGCATCACGCAGGAGATCACGGAGATTGTTGCAGGTGCGGAAGGTCTTTAGAAATAGGAGATTATAAACATGAGTGAAAAACACATTGGCGAGGTAGTGCAGGTTATCGGTCCGGTACTGGATATCCGCTTTGCGCACGATGAACTGCCTCCTCTTCTCAATGCCATAGAGATTGATAATGATGGCGCAAAGCTGGTTGCCGAGGTTGCACAGCAGGTTGGTGATGATGTGGTAAGATGTATTGCCATGAATTCTACTGACGGTCTGGTGCGCGGTGCCAAAGCTCTGGATACAGGCGGTCCAATTTCCGTTCCTGTAGGTGAGGAATGCCTGGGACGAGTATTTAACCTTCTGGGTGACCCGGTAGACAATCTTCCGGCACCGGAGGCAAAGGAACGCTGGTCTATCCATCGTCAGGCTCCTTCTTATGAGGAACAGATGCCTGCAACAGAGATCCTGGAGACAGGAATCAAGGTTGTTGACCTGATCTGTCCTTATGCAAAGGGTGGTAAGATCGGACTTTTCGGTGGTGCAGGTGTAGGAAAAACAGTTCTTATCATGGAGCTGATCCACAATGTAGCAACTGCACACGGCGGACTTTCCGTATTTACAGGTGTAGGAGAGCGTACACGTGAGGGAAATGACCTTTACAATGAAATGAAAGAAAGTGGAGTTATCGACAAGACTGCTCTGGTTTACGGTCAGATGAACGAGCCGCCCGGAGCACGTATGAGAGTTGGACTTTCCGGACTTACCATGGCGGAATATTTCCGTGATGAGAAGAACCAGGATGTGCTCCTCTTTATTGACAATATTTTCCGTTTTACACAGGCAGGTTCCGAGGTGTCTGCTCTTCTGGGACGTATGCCTTCAGCTGTAGGTTATCAGCCTACACTGGCAACTGAAATGGGTAACCTGCAGGAACGAATTACTTCCACAAGAAAGGGCTCCATCACATCTGTACAGGCTGTATATGTGCCTGCCGATGACCTGACTGACCCGGCTCCTGCAACTACATTCTCACATCTGGATGCAACAACTGTACTTTCCCGTGAGATTTCTAGCCAGGGTATTTATCCGGCTGTTGATCCTCTGGATTCCACAAGCCGTATCCTTTCTCCTGAAATCGTAGGAACAGAGCATTATGAGATTGCCAGATCAGTACAGAGAGTTCTTCAGCGTTACAAAGAGCTTCAGGACATTATTGCCATCATGGGTATGGATGAGTTGTCAGAGGAAGACAAACGTACTGTAAGCCGTGCCCGTAAGGTTCAGAGATTCCTGTCACAGAGCTTCTCTGTAGCAGAACAGTTTACAGGTATGCCTGGCAAATATGTTCCGCTGAAGGAGACGCTGAGAGGATTCAGAATGATCCTTAACGGTGAGTGTGATGACATTCCTGAGAGTTATTTCCTGTTTGTGGGAACCATCGATGAAGTGTTTGAAAAAGCGAAGAATCAGTAAAGGGGGAAATGTCCTATGAGTACTTTCCCGTTGAGGATCGGAACACCGGACGGATTACTCTTTGAAGGCAATGTGGAGCGTGTGATCTGCAGAACTGTCAGCGGTGATCTGGCCATTCTTGCCAGACACTGTAATTACTGTACTGCCCTGGGAATGGGCGAAGCCAGTGTGGTAATGGAAGACGGCAGCAGACGGACCGCAGCCTGTATTGGCGGAATGCTTTCTGTTATGAACGGAAAGTGCCGTGTCCTTGCAACTACCTGGGAGTGGAAAGAGGATATTGATGAGCAGCGTGCGCAGGAAGCTAAGAAAAGAGCTGAGGAGATGATTGCCAAAGGTGGTTTGAGTGATCATGATTATAAGATTGTGGAGGCTAAACTGCAGAGGGCGTTGGTGCGTTTGAGTGTGAAGAGCTGAGAAAATAAGAGTTATTAAAAGACTGACAGGGAATCCGGGAGGGGAGACTGTCGGTCTTTTTTGTTTGTGATATGTTTTTTTGGGATATAGCGGGAAGAATTTGAGGGAGGGATTTGAAGGAGGAACGCATAGAAAAGGGACGCATAGAAAAATAATTTATTTCATGTGCGGTTTCGGACATTAAGATATTCTAAGCTGCTCAAAATCTGCTAAAGGCATGAGAAAAATGCCACAAACTCGCTTCGCTCAGACAGTGTGTCATTTTTCTCATAACGCAGATTTTGACCAGCTAAGAATATCTAAATATCCTGCAAATGCATATGAAATAAATTATTTTTCTATGCTGGTAGTTGGAGATTTTAAACACACTGGCAGGGATTTATTTGATTCGATTAAAAAGATGAAACATAGTATATTGTCGCACATTGACACTTTACCACGATGAGGTTAAAATAGAGATAGATTATGCGACTGTAGGGGAAAGTGGGCAGTTGTGATATTATTCTGAATTTCGGCGGTTTGCCGGGATTATTTGAACAGGAGCGAATGTGTTATGATAGCAGAAAAAATGAAACCTTATGTAAAAAATAATTCAGCCATCCGTATGATGTTTGAGGAGGGAAATCGTCTCAGAGCCATTTACGGTGCGGACAAAGTTTATGATTTCAGTCTTGGGAATCCCAGTGTTCCGGCACCGGAGTGTGTGAAGGAGGCTATTATTGATCTGGTGAACGAAGTGGAGCCGACAGTGCTTCATGGTTATATGAGTAATGCGGGATTTGAGGATGTGCGCCAGACGATCGCAGAATCTCTGAATCGCCGCTTTGGAACTAAATTTGCGGCGAAGAATCTGATTATGACGGTTGGTGCAGCCAGCGGTCTGAATGTGATTTTCAAGACGATCCTGAATCCAGAGGAAGAAGTGATTGTTTTTGCACCATACTTTCTGGAATATGGTGCATATGTGCGCAATTTTGATGGCAAGCTTGTGGAAATCTCTCCGGATACTACTACATTTCAGCCGAATCTTGAGGAGTTTGAGCAGAAGATTACAGCAAAGACAAGAGCAGTGATCGTAAATACACCGCACAATCCGACTGGTGTTGTATATTCAGAAGAGACCATTAAGAAGCTGGCAGTAATTCTTGAGAAAAAACAGCAGGAATTTGACAGTGTAATTTACCTGATTTCTGACGAGCCATACAGAGAGCTGGCTTATGACGGTGTAGAGGTTCCGTATTTGACAAAATATTATGACAATACCATTGTTGGCTATTCTTACAGTAAATCTTTGTCTCTTCCGGGAGAGCGTATCGGTTATCTGGTAATTCCGGATGAGGCAGCTGGCAGCGAAGAACTTATTACTGCAGCGGCTATTGCCAACCGTACCATCGGATGTGTCAACGCACCGTCTCTGATGCAGAAGGTGATTGCCAAATGTGTAGATGCAGAAGTGGATGTAGCTGCATATGACAAGAATCGTCTGGCGTTATACAATGGACTGAAGGAATGCGGATTCGAGTGCATCAAACCCCAGGGTGCATTCTACCTCTTTGTGAAATCACCGGTAGCAGATGAAAAAGCGTTCTGCGAAGCTGGAAAGAAATATAATATTCTCATGGTTCCGGGAAGTTCCTTTGCCTGCCCGGGTTATGTGAGACTGGCTTATTGTGTATCTTATGATACTATCATTAATTCCCTGCCGGAGTTTAAGAAACTGGCAGAAGAGTTTGGACTGTGAAAACGGCGGGGATTGACATTGGGACAACAACGATAAGCGGTGTTGTTCTGGAAAAAGAGGAAAACGGACAGGCAAAGATTCTGGAGGCAAAAACTGTAGAGAACGGTTGCTTTATCGAAACCGGAAATGAATGGGAAAGAATACAGTATGCAAAAGAAATTGTAGAAAGAGCAGTGAATCTGCTGGATTATTTCCTGGAGAAGTATCCGCATGTTGAGCGGATTGGGCTCACAGGGCAGATGCATGGAATTGTCTATGTTGACAAAGAAGGAAATTGTGTCAGTCCGTTATATACATGGCAGGATGCCAGAGGAAGTATCTGCGATGGGGATCAGATTCCTTTAACAGAAGAAATCCAGGAAAGAGGTCAAATCCATGCTGCTTCAGGATATGGGCTTGTCACACACATTTATAATATCAGACATAATCTGGTTCCGGATTCGGCTTTGAGCTTCTGTACGATCATGGATTATTTTGGAATGTATTTGACAGGGCGTAAAAAACCATTGGTACATGTGAGCAATGCGGCAGGTTTTGGATTCTTTGACAGCCATAAGATGTGCTTTGAAAAAGAAAAACTGGCTGAAATGGGAGTGGACGTAAACTGGCTGCCTGATGTCTGTACGGGAATAGAAAAATTGGGTACATACAGAGGACGGACAGTTACAACAGCAATCGGAGACAACCAGGCAAGCTTCCTTGGAGCAGCCGGTGATGAGGAGAATATATTACTGGTCAATATGGGAACCGGCGGACAGATTTCTGTTCTTTCCAGTCAGTATTTTTCGGGAGATGGAATTGAGGCAAGACCTTTCCTGAATAGGAAGTATCTGCTTGCAGGAGCATCTCTGTGTGGCGGCAAGGCATATGCGCTTCTGGAACAGTTTTTCCGAAAAATTGTAAAAGAAGCGACCGGACAGGAGCAGCCATTATACAAAGTAATGGAAAAGATGGCAAGAACAGGGAGAGACCAGAATAGTGAAAGAACTGAAAGTCGAAAGATTAAGGTTGAAACAACATTTGACGGTACGCGGGTAAATCCGGAAAAAAGCGGCAGTATTACTCAGATGTGGTCCGAAAACTTTACGCCTGAAGATTTTTGCTATGGTGTTCTGAAGGGAATGAGTACAGAATTGTATCAGATGTATATGACTATTCAGAAAGGAACCGGAATAAAGATCAGGCACATGATTGGTTCCGGGAATGGACTGAGAAAAAATCCGGTACTGTGTGAAATTATTGAGGATATGTTCAAGGCAGAACTTGTTCTGGCAGAATGTGAGGAGGAAGCTGCGACAGGAGCGGCAATGAGCAGTAGTATGTATAACTATAACGACTCCACCAGATAATAAAATGAAGCAGTGAAGCGGATTGTGAATAACCAATTGATTTTAATACTGGAATTTGAGGAAAGGGGCTGTCCTGAAAATAGACAGCTCCTTCTTTACTGTCCGATTTATTGTATGTTATTTTTCGACATGTTCTGATATATTTTGGAGCATGCCGAAAAAATTTATGAAAACTGCAAAAAAAATCAGGAAAAAAAAGACAGCATTTTAAACGCTATGGAAAAAATGCAATTTTTGAAAAAACAATTATTGTAATAATCTCCCGGACGTGACATAATAAGAATGGAAAAGTAAAAAGCAGGTTAAATTCTGGTTAGAAACAGGTAAAATAACCTGCTTACATTATGCGCCGATTTTCTGAGATGAGGTGGGAAATCAGGCAGACAACAAAGGAGAAAATGATGGAAATTTTTTCAATGATATTGTCATTACTGAGCGGAGTGGCATTATTCCTGTTTGGTATGTCATTGATGGGCGACGGTCTGAAAATGGTTGCCGGAAATAAGCTGGAAGCTTTCCTGTATCGAATGACAAACACACCGCTGAAGGGAGTTGCACTGGGTACTGGTGTTACCAGCGTGATTCAGTCTTCTTCTGCCACAACCGTTATGGTCATTGGTTTTGTTAACTCAGGTATGATGAAACTGAAACAGGCCATCGGTATTATCATGGGAGCAAATATCGGAACCAGTATTACCGGATGGATCCTCTGTCTTTCTTATATTGACGGAAAGAACGGAATTGCGAAGATTTTATCTACAGCAACAATTTCAGCAGTAGTAGCGATTATTGGTATTATCCTTCGCATGGCATGTAAGCGTTCCGTGCATAAAAATATCGGTAATATCATGCTTGGTTTTGCAATCCTGATGACAGGTATGCAGACAATGAGCGGTGCTGTTTCACCACTGAAGGACAGCCCCACATTTACAAACATGCTGACAATGTTTTCCAACCCGCTGATAGGTATTCTGGTAGGTATTGCATTTACCGCAGTGCTGCAGAGTGCATCTGCCACAGTCGGTGTATTGCAGGCGTTATCTGTAACAGGTATCCTGACATTCTCCAGTGCATTCCCGATCGTTCTTGGTATCGGTGTAGGTGCGGCCTGTCCGGTCCTGATCTCAGCCATCGGTGCTAATAAAAATGGTAAACGTACAGCACTTGTTTACCTGATCAACGACCTGTTTGGCCTGATACTCTGGTCTGTGATCTTTTATACGGTAAATGCTATCGTACATTTCGGATTTATGGATATGATCATGTCACCGGTTTCCATTGCTTTACTGAATACTGTATTCCGTGTGGCAACAGTATGTGTTCTCTTCCCATTCATACCGAAGATTGAACAGCTGGTGTGCTGGCTTGTGAAAGACAGTGCAGAGGAACTGGAGGACGAGGCAGACTTCGATCTTCTGGAAGAACGTCTCCTGAACTATCCTGCACTTGCAATCGGACAGTGTCACCGTGCCATGAGCGGTATGGCAAAGAAACTTCGTAAAAATGTTAACCGTGCCATGAACCTTCTGAACGAATATCAGCAGGATAAATTTGACAAGGTACAGAGAAAAGAGAACCTGATCGATAAATATGAGAGCCGTCTTGGTGACTATCTGATGAAGCTCACAAAGCATGAGATGAACAGTGCCCAGACAAGGCAGGCATCCCTTTATCTTCATACCATCAATGACTTTGAGAGAATCGGTGACCATGCTTCCTATATTGCTTATATGTCCAGTGAAATGCATGATAATCACACTAATTTCTCACAGGAAGCCTGGGATGAGCTGAATGTAGTAATGGAAGCAGTTCGTGAGGAGATCAATCTTACCTGTCGTGCATTCCTCAATGATGACAAAGAGATGGCACAGAGAGTTGCACCTCTTGGAATGATTATCACATCCTTATGCAATGAGCTGAAGATGCATCATGTAGAGCGTCTGAGTAATGGCAACTGCGGACTGGAAGAGGGAACTGTATATACAGATATTCTCAACAGCTTCAACCGTATTGCAGCACATTGTGCAAGTGCAATGGTAGCTCTCCTTAAGAGTGGAGACGAGAATCCGGATATGCATATCCATGATTCCAAGATTTACCCATCTGACAGCGTGGAATATTATACATACTTCAAGGAATATCGCCAGAAGTATGAAATCGTAAAGAACGAGGAACACATGCGAAGCATGGAACCGGAAGAAGTAGAATAATACTTTTATACTACAAAGCAGTAAATGTATATGATATAATGACAGCAGATGATCTGGAAACGGATGTCTGCTGTTTTCTATTATATTACTGGGCATGTAAGATTGTAGGAATGATTTTTTGAATACGTTCCGGAGTGTGCAGACTGAGGAGCCAGCAGGCAGGATCATTTTTGTAAATCAAATATATTTATTCAGGCAGAGATTCTTCCTGTAGACTGGATCAGTTATAGCAGGTCGGAAATTGTGCAAACACAACACTCTGTAAACATAACCCTCAAAGGAGAAATTAATTATGTTATTCGACAGCAGAACAGTTTATCTCGGTGCATCCAGAGACAAATATGAGCAGTATTGTAAAGCCTTAGATTCAGAGAAAATCAAATACAAAACAAAGAGAGTCAACCACGAAGAAAAAATGACAGCTCCGGGCAGGGGAACTGCCCGCAGTATGGGTGGGAATTTCGGGACAGATAAAACATTGTATGAAATCATGGTCGGAGAGAAAGATTACGACAATGCAATGGGGATTCTGACAGCACTGAAGTAGACGGAATCTATCCTGAAGAAGAAAGTATGTAAAAAAGTGTGCAAGATAACGGAAATCCTGGAGATGTTTTTGTGGGAGAATATAAACCGCACTTGAAGATGAACTTGATCCAAATGACATTACCAGATAAACCGAATAGCAGAAATCAGAGATATATAAAAATATAAAGAGCAGGAAGGAAAAATAAGATGGAATTTACAGGTGTATACCACAAAACATCAGAGCAGATGAGTTATCCCCTGGATGAGGACAGACTGATTGTAAATATTAAGACTGGATATGATGTAAAACAGGTGTTTATCCATTACGGAGATCCTTATGAGGCCGGGATTCTGGGTGGAAATGAAAAATGGACAGGAAAAAGAGAGGAAATTATTTATAAAAAACGTCTGCCTTATCAAATCTGGTGGACAACAACGCTTCTTCCTGCATATAAAAGATGTAAATATTATTTTGAGCTGAGAACAGAAGAGGAAGTCTGGTATTATTTTGAAGACGGTTTCCTGACAGAAGAACAGCTTCAGATGGATGGCCGTATGCAGCAATGTTTTATTGTACCATGGATGAATCCTGCAGATATAAACCGCACACCTGCATGGGTAAATGATACGATCTGGTATCAGATTTTTCCGGACAGGTTCTGCAATGGGACACCGGAAAAGAATGGAAATGATATCACACCGTGGAGAAATCACGGAACAGTGACAAATAAGGAAAAATTCGGAGGGAATCTGGAGGGAATCCGTCAGAGATTACCGTATCTTCAGGAGCTGGGGATTACCGGTATTTATCTGAATCCGATCATGGAAGCAGAGTCCAATCACAAATATGATACTACAGATTATACAAAGATTGATCCGGCTTTCGGCGATGAAGAAACAATGAAAGCACTTTGCAGGGAAGCGCACGAAAAAGGAATCCGTATTATGGTAGATGCAGTATTTAACCATTGTGGAAGAAAATTCGCGCCGTGGGTGGATGTACTGGAGCATGGGAAAGATTCCCGTTATGCGGACTGGTTTATGATAGAAGACTGGGAACAGATCGGAAAAAGAGCAGACACCAGAGACCGGCGTTTTTACTCCTTTGCATTTACAGATGCGATGCCGAAACTGAATACGAATAATGAAGAAGTGATCGAATATTTCTGCAAGGTCTGTGAGGAATGGATCCGGAAATTTGATATAGATGGAATCCGTTTTGACGTGGGAAATGAAGTGTCTCATCGGTTCTTAAAGCGGATACGGGAACATTTAAAAGCGGTAAAACCAGATCTCTATCTGCTGGGGGAAATCTGGCATGATGCAAGCCAGTGGCTGCAGGGAGATGAATATGATTCAGTTATGAATTACCCACTGCTCAGTGGAATCCATGATTTTTTCCTTGATAAAACAATGAAAAAAGAGGAATTCGAATATATGGTAAACCGTTGCTATACCATGTATATGCAGCAGAATAATGATGTGCTTTTTAATCTGTTGGATTCACATGATACGGAGCGGCTTATGAACCGTTTCCATGATCTGGATAAATTCTATCAGCAGCTTGCGATTCTCTTCACTCTTCCGGGAAGTCCCTGCATTTATTATGGAACGGAGATCGCAATGGAAGGTGCCCATGATCCGGACTGTAGAAGATGTATGCCATGGCGCGAGATTAACAGCGAAGAGAATCAGGAAAAGATAGCAACAATGCGTAAACTGATTATGCTAAGAAGAAATGAAAAAACATGCAGAAGCCCACATTTCCATTTTCCGGATACCTATGAAAACGACCGATGCGTAGAGTATATCAAAATAGATGAAGAAGGAAATAAAATGGAAGTTTTGTTAAATACATCGGAGAAAGAGATAAAGGTAAAAGAAGCCGGAGAAGTGCTTTTTGCCCGGGAGTTTGATGGAGAGATACTTGGTGTGAATGGAACATTGATCCGAAGGATTTAGACAACAGAGCACGGAAAAAGAAACGAATATCCCGAAAGAATATTACTGCTATATAATAAAGAAGTTCCCGACCGCTGCATATAACAGCAGTGGGAGGGGACTTTCCTGTATTATTTATGAGGCTTGCCATAGTTAAACGGATTGAATAAATTTCTCTACATAATGCAGAGCCGCTCCGATCGCCGGTGTATATTGTCCGTTGGTACCGACCAGAATCTGTGTTTTATCCAGTATGAATGGTGCGGCTGTATGGAGATGTTCTGTCAGATATTCAATATCTTCCTCTGTAAAATAAGGTGCCAGATATCCGCTGAGGATGATCGGTGCATCAATAACAAGGTTAAGATTCTTCATGGCAAATGCCAGATGGTTTAAAAAATCTTTCCAGATCTGTATGATCTGGGGAGATTTTTTTTCGCGCAGAAGAGGGAAAAATTCTTTGGCAGGAATACCTGCAGCCTGTTCCAGTGCATTGGCAGAGCAGTAGGTTTCCAGGCAGCCACGGCTGCCGCAGTAGCAAAGTGGGCCGTCGGGATTAATACACATATGTTCAAGAGTTCCGCTGTGCATGGAGATCCCCTGATGAATCTGATGATTGGTAATGATGCCACCGCCCAGATTTCGGTTCAGCAGGATGATAACAGCGCTGTCAAGCTCCGGATGATTCCATAATTCAAGGAACGCAGCTGATTTCGAATCATGTTCCAGATAACAGGGATAAGGAAGATATCTGGAAAAAACATCCAGTTTCATGCCTGCGTTATTCATGATATCTCCATATAGTACAGTGGTATGATCCGGGGATGTGATACCCTGTGTGGCAATGGAGATGCCAAGAACTTTGTCATTGTCATACTGGCGCGATGAGATGAATTCCTTTACTGCGTCAGTAACCTGTTTATAGTAATCCGGTGTGTTGGAATATGGAAGCGGAATGGTGTCTGTATAGAAAGCATTTCCATACAAATCTATAGCAGTAATATGAAACATCCCTTTTAAAATACCAATACCAATGGAAATTTTAAAATCTGATACAATCTGAAGGGCGTTTGCCTTTCTTCCACCGGTGGATTCAAAGAAACCATTTTTTTCAATAAGACCTTCCTGCTCCAGAAGATTCAGATTCTGGCTGACAGTGGATAAACCCATCTGCAGTTCCTGAACGATCTGCAGCTTGGAGGTTGTTTTTTTTCTGTAAATGTACTGGTAAACCTTTGATTTATTTATTTTCTTGAGACTAATGTTGGTCAATCCCTTTTCACTCATAATATTCTCCTGATTATGTTATAAGATAATGTTAAGCTTCAGATTTATTGTAGCATACAACGAAAAAAAAACAATAAAAATATCCGGTGCGATTGTTGGAAGAATCAACGTTACTGTTCACTTTGTTCTAAGTAACGAATCAACTTGTCAATAAATATAGTAAAAATAAACAAAAAAGTCATTTTGAAATTAGAATTTCTGTCAATGGATTTTTTGAATAAAAAGATATATACTCGACTTACAGTTGAGATATAAACGTAAGTAAAAAACATAATAACAAACAATAAGTATCGAATAAGACAAACAAGGAGGATATAATATGAAATTATCAATCAATGGAATCAAGGAACAGGAAGCATGGAAAAAGGCGGGAATCGCTCTTACGGGTTATGATGTAGAGACTGCCTCTGAGAAAGCAAAGGAGAATCCGGTATGGGTTCACTTTGGTATCGGAAATATTTTCCGCGTATTCATCGGTGGAATTGCAGATGGTCTTCTGGAAGAGGGAGTGCTGGACCGTGGGATTACCTGTGTGGAAACTTTTGATTATGATGTAGTAGATAAGATTTATGATCCATATGACAATCTGGGATTAAGTGTAATCCTGCATGGGGATGGTACACGTGAATATAAAGTGATTGGAGCTCTTGCGGAAGCAGTGAAGGCACAGTCTTCTGATACAGCACAGTGGAAACGTCTGAAAGAAATCTTTACAAGCAAATCCCTGCAGATGGTTTCCTTTACGATCACAGAGAAAGGCTATGCATTACAGAAAGCGGACGGAACATGGTTCCCGTTTGTAGAGGCAGATATCAAGAATGGTCCGGATAAAGCGGCTGGTGCCATGGCAGTTCTGGTTGCAATGCTTTATGAAAGATATAAAGCCGGCGAATATCCCATCGCACTGGTTTCCATGGATAACTGCTCACAGAACGGTGCAAAGCTTCGTGAGTCAGTACTGACAATGACAGAAGAGTGGAAGAAAGCAGGATTTGTTGATGAGGGATTTGTGAACTATGTAAGCGATGAGAAAGTAGTTGCTTTTCCATGGACAATGATAGATAAGATCACACCTCGTCCAAGCGAGCAGATTGCAGCAGACCTTGAGAAGCTGGGTGTTGAGAACATGCAGCCGGTGATCACAGGTAAGAAGACATACATTGCACCATTTGTCAATGCTGAGAAACCACAGTATCTGGTAATAGAGGACAGCTTCCCTAACGGACGTCCGGCTCTGGAAAAAGGTTTCGGTGTATATATGGCAGACAGAAATACAGTTAACCTTTCTGAACGTATGAAAGTAACCGTATGTCTGAATCCGGTTCATTCTGCTACAGGTCCGCTGGGAGTAGTTCTTGGATATGATCTGTTTGCGCATATGCTTAATACAAATGAAGATATGATGAAAATGGCACGTATGATTGCTTATGATGAAGGTCTTCCGGTAGTTGCTGACCCTGGAATCCTTTCTCCCCAGGCATTTGTGGATGAGCTTTTTAATGATCGTTTTCCAAATGAATATCTGGGAGACACCAACCTTCGTCTGGCAGTAGATGTATCTCAGATGGTTGGCATCCGTTTCGGCGAAACAATCAAAGCATATGTACAGAAATTCGGAGATGCTTCCAGACTGACAGCCATTCCTCTGGGAATTGCAGGATGGCTCAGATATATGCTTGGTGTAGATGATGAAGGAAATAAATTTGAACTTGCACCGGATCCAATGAATGAGGAACTGCAGGAACAGTTTAAGGATATTGTAGTAGGCAAACCTGAAACATTTAAGGATCAGTTAAAACCAATTCTTTCCAATGAGCGTCTGTTCTTCACTGACCTTTACAAAGACGGTGTGGGAGAGAAGGTTGAGGATATGTTCCGTGAGATGATTGCAGGACCTGGAGCTGTAAGAGCAACAATACATAAATATGTTGGATGATTTTCATCAGATGTATATTATAACGGACTATCAGGAGGAAAATGAATTTAAAAGAACAGCATATTGGAATTCCGATCAATGATATTGTTCATTTTCTTCCCTTCTGAGAAAACGGGGTAAAGTTTTTTACAATTGAGGGACCGAATAAAGAGAAGGTTGAGTTCAGCCAGTACTTATAAAGTCAGGCGGTTAAATTCAGCGAGAAAAAGCATCTGTCAAAGCAGGTGCTTTTTGTTTTCAATATTTTATTGAGAACAGCCTGAGAAAAGTTTAAAATAGGAGATACTAAAAAATAAACGAAAGGGGTTTTTATCATGAGTAAACGAACAGAGAGAATGAGCCGGAGTGCAGCTGAGAGAATCAACCGCAAAGATACCGTGATCAGACAGAATAATGCAGAACTTGAGGAGCTGAGGAGTCAGTATGAGAAGCTGGATATCTGTGAGGAGGATAAGCAGGTGATTGATGATTATATTGCCTGCAAAGATGCCAGAGCTGACAGGATGGCAGAAAAACTCTATGAAAAGGGAAGAAAAGATGTAAAGAAATGTATCCGCATCCGAAAACTGATCCGCAGATGCATAATTCTGTCTGCCATTGTTACAGTGGTGCTGGTTCAGTATAATAAGAATGAAAAGCTGAGAGAAAGTCTGGAAGAGCTGCTGAAAATGTTCCGGGATAGAACTGTAAATGAATCAGAGGAAGATTTTTAAAATGTTTTACCGAATTCGGTTACGGTAGAACGAATGTGCTTATGTATCAGTTGGAAGGAATAAGCAATATAAATAATGCAGACAAAAATGTATTTTCGGAATTAAAAAAAATCTTCTTACAAAAGCAGAAACAAGGAAGACTCTAAGAGTGCATAAAACCAAAAAGGAGCAAGACAGCATGGGAACACAAAGATACTCAATTCTGTACAGCAGTAAAACAGGAAATACAAAAAAACTTGCGGAGAAGATCAGGGAGGTACTGCCTGAGGAAAAATGTGATTATTTTGGAACAGAAGGAGCGAAGGCTCTTTCATCCGACATATTATACATTGGATTCTGGACAGATATAGGGAATGCAGATCCTGTAACACTTGAGCTGTTAAAGAGCCTGAAAAATAAGAAGATCTTTCTGTTTGGAACAGCAGGCTTCGGAGGCAGTGAAGCCTATTTCCAACAGGTTCTCGGGAAAGTTAAGGAATCTGTTGATGAGAGTAATACAGTGACGGGAGAATTTATGTGTCAGGGGAAAATGCCCCAGTCAGTCAGGGACAGATACGTAAAGATGAAAGAGAAGCCGGATCATGCACCAAACCTGGATGAACTGATCCGGAATTTTGACAGGGCGTTATCTCACCCTGACAATGAGGAGCTGGACAGACTGGAAGAAATAATCAGAAGAGACCTGAAAAAATAATTAAGTCTTGACTAACAAAGGGAACTGCGGTATAGTGCTCGTTACTAAAAAGGTAATTCATAAATTTTTATAGATTTTCACGAAAGAGAGGTAACGAGACATGACATTTTATCAGGAATTACAATTGAGTTCGACCGGCTCCAAACAGCTGATCAGAAGCACCACAGACCCCAAAGAGAAAAGACGGCACATTTTAATCTATAATTTTAAAGTGTATCTGGTTATGGCTTTTTGCGTAGCAGTGGTGAGCATGTACAGTAAGCTTACAGGGAGCAGCAACAGTGTAGTTGGTGTTACTGTTCTGCTGGCAGTGCTTGTGCTGCGGCAGGCAGATTTCGGGATCAGGACAACACATGGACTGCTTTCCATTGCAGGGATCTTCGGTATTCTTATGGCTGGCCCCCGTCTGGCAAATATGGTGCCTCCGTTAGCTGCGTTTGCAGTGAATGCGGTGTGTATTTTACTGCTGATGATACTGGGCTGTCATAATGTGATCATGTACAATCATTCTACCTTTGTTCTGGGCTATTTGCTGCTTCTGGGCTATGATGTGACAGGAAAGGAATACACCTTCCGTGTGATCGGCTTGTTGGTGGGAATGGTGATCTGTATGATCGTCTTCTATAAGAACCAGAGAAACAGAGCCTATCGAAGAACCTTCCTGGATTTGTTCCGGGAATTTGATCTTAAGTCAGCAAGAAGCAGATGGTATGTGAAACTGACACTGATTGTATCCAGCGCAATGCTGTTTATGAATCTTCTGGGACTTCCCAGAGCAATGTGGGCAGGAATCGCCTGTATGTCCGTATGTCTGCCTTTTACAGAGGACTGTATCCCAAGGTCTGTGAGCAGAGGACTGTTTAATGTTGTGGGCTGTCTGCTGTTTATTGTGCTGTATCTGGTACTTCCTGAATCCATGTATCCGTACATTGGAATGATCGGAGGAATCGGAGTTGGATATTCAGCAGGATATCCGTGGCAGACTGCATTTAATACATTTGGAGCGTTGTCTATTGCAGCAGGGATCTTTGGAATGCCGGCAGCAATAGCACTTCGTATAGGTGCCAATGTTCTGGGAGCAGCTTATACGGTAATCTGCAATAAAGTAACAGATAAAGTAGCAGAGTATATAGGCACAAATAAATGTGCAGAAAATCTTTCCTGACTGAAATTGCGGAGCGGTTATAAGCAAGTAAAAAAGCGGATGATTTTATCCGTCTGATATGTGTTCTGGGAATAGAGTGAACATTAACGTACAATGACAGAGGGAGAGAGAAAGAATATGAAACAGGATACCCTGGAAGGCAGGGCGAAAACGAAAAATGGTGTTAAACGATTATGCTTTTCCGCAGTATGTATTTTACTGGAAGCAGCTTTTATCATTGCTATGATCACAAAGCTGAATCAATATGCGGAGATTATCAATCTGATGACAAGGCTTCTTGCAGGTGTACTGGTTCTTAAGCTGTATGCGTCAGACCAGACTTCATCTATGAAAATGCCCTGGATTATTTTGATTCTTGTATTCCCTATCTTGGGAGTGGGATTGTACTTACTGATTGGTCTCAATGGCGGTACCCGTAAAATGCGGGAGCGTTATGACCAGATCGACAGGGAACTTCTGCCGTTGCTTCCCAATGACAGTGAGTGCAGGGAAACGCTTGGCAGGAAAATCCCGAAGGCAGGCAATATTTCTGATTACATACAGAAAAATGCCTCCTATCCGGTCTATCAGAATACAGATGTTATTTATTATGATGAGGCAGTCAAAGGGCTGGAGGCTCAGCTGGCAGATCTGGCAAAGGCAGAGAAATTCATTTTTATGGAATATCATGCCATTGAGGATGCACAGGCCTGGCATAAAATCCAGAGAGTTCTGGAAGACCGCGTAAAGGCAGGCGTAGAAGTCAGAATATTTTATGACGACATGGGTTCCATTGGGTTTATCAATACAGACTTCATTAAGAAAATGGAAAATGTGGGAATTCATTGCAGAGTGTTCAACCCTTTTACTCCGGGTCTGAATGTGTTCCTGAATAACCGGGATCACCGCAAGATCACAGTGATCGATGGAAAAGTGGGATTTACCGGCGGTTACAACCTTGCCAACGAATATTTTAATTTCACACATCCTTATGGACAGTGGAAGGATACAGGTATCCGTCTGGAGGGGGAGGCAGTCCGTTCCCTAACAGTAACATTCCTGGAGATGTGGAATGCTGTCAGTGATAAGGATAAAAATGACAGTGATTTCACCGGATTTCTGGTTCAGACAGATTATCAGGCAAAGCAGACAGGCTTTATCCAGCCTTATGCGGACAGTCCTATGGACCATGAACAGGTAGGCGAAGAGGTGTATATCAGTATGGTGAATAAAGCGGAAAAATACTGCTGGTTTATGACACCGTATCTGATCATCACAGATGAAATGAGCCATGCGCTGTGTCTGGCTGCCAAGCGTGGGGTAGATGTGAGGATCATCACACCTGGTATTCCGGATAAAAAGATGATCTACAATATCACACGTTCCTTTTACCATGGACTGGTAAAACATGGAGTGCGTATCTATGAATGGACACCTGGTTTCTGTCATGCAAAGATGAGTGTGGCAGATGACTGTATGGCAACCTGCGGAACCATAAATCTGGATTACAGAAGTCTGTATCATCATTTTGAAAACGGCTGCTTTATGGCAGACTGCCAGGCAGTTCTGGATATCCGAAATGATCTTGCAGCAACAATGGATGAATGCCGTGAAGCCACAGAACAGTACAGTACCGGACGCAGCGCATATCTGCGATTGGGACAGCTGTTTATGAGGTTATTTGCGGGATTATTATAACACTTGGAAAAAAGCAGAATATCGTGTACAATGGAATGGGGAACAGCAAAACTATTATAAATATGGGAGGAATTTTAACTATGGATCTTTCAACCTTAGTAAAAATGTCAAATACTTATGGAAGCAACCCTGCCTATGTTCTTGCAGGCGGCGGTAATACTTCTGTAAAAGACGACACCACATTGTATGTAAAAGGCTCCGGTACACAGCTTGCCACAATTAAGGCAGAGGAATTTGTGGAAATGAGCAGAGCACGTTTGAATGAGATCATGAAAACAGATTATCCGGAAGACGATGTCAAACGTGAATCACTGTATCTTGCAGATGTTATGGCTGCAGTAACAGATGCTGACAAAACAAAACGTCCAAGTGTAGAAGCACTGCTTCATAACTTATTTGCCTATACTTATGTACTGCATGTTCATCCTACACTTGTCAATGGACTGACCTGCGGAAAAGGGGCAAAGGAACTCAGTGAACAGCTTCTTGGAAAAGATGTACTCTGGATTGATATCTGCAAACCTGGATATACACTTGCGCGTATCTGCTATGAGAAAATGAATGCTTATAAAGAAGAATCCGGAAAAGATGTTCAGGTTCTTCTGCTTCAGAATCATGGAATTTTCGTTGCAGCAAATACTGTAGAGGAAATTGGAGTATTATTTGACGGAGTGATCAGTAAATTAGAGAAACAGGTAAAGAGAACTGCTGATGTCAGTGATGCTGTTACATCTGAAAAAGAACAGGCAGCAGAGAAGCTTTCCCGGTTACTGGGACATGCAGTAGAAGTTGTACCTATAGCAGAAGCTGATCATTTTGTAAAAGATAAAGCAGCGGCTGCACCGCTTCTGAAGCCGTTTACACCGGATCATATTGTATACTGCGGACCATATCCGTTATTTGTAGAGGATATTGATCAGGCAAAAACAGTACTGGATGCATTTATGGAAGAGAATGACAAAGAGCCAAGACTGATCCTGGTACAGGGAGTTGGCGCCTTTATTATGGAAGATGATAAGGGAAAAGCTGCAAAAGCACAGCTTCTTGTAAAAGATGCCATCAAGCTTGCAGTATATGCAGAAAGCTTTGGTGGCCCGCTTCACATGACAGATGATATTACATACTTTATCACGCATTGGGAAGCAGAAGCATATCGCAGTAAGAAATAATATAATAAGGGCTGTCGTTTTTTGACAGCCCTTATTATATTGGTTTAAACACTATATTTTTAAAGGAAAAGGTTTATTTTCAGCAAATCTTATTTCGTTTCTTTTTTCTCTTTGGCCTTCCTGGATTCAGGAATATTTCCCTCTCCATAGTAAGCTTTCAGATAGATTTCCTTCAGCTCAGACATTAATGGATATCTCGGGTTGGCACCGGTACACTGGTCGTTAAATGCCTGTTCGGTCATTTCATCCAGAGTTTCAAGGAAGTACTTCTCGTCTACGCCGTATTCCTTGATCGTATGTTTGATCTCAATAGTATCCATCAGTTCCTGCAGTTTCTGGAGAAGCTTCTCAAATACTTCGCTGTCGTTCTTGCCTGTCAGACCTACAGAACGGCCAATCTCAGCGTAACGTGCAAGTGTGTGCGGATACTGATACTGTGGGAAGGTACCCATCTTAGCCGGAACTTCGGCTGCATTATAGCGCAGAACATGAAGCAGAACCAGAGCATTTGCAATACCATGTGGAAGATGATGAAAAGCTCCCAGCTTATGAGCAAGAGAGTGGTTTACGCCAAGGAAAGCATTTGCGAAAGCCATACCAGCCATGCAGGAAGCATTTGCCATATGCTGTCTTGCTTCTACATCAGAACCATCTTTGTATGCACGTGGCAGATAGTTAAATACCAGTTTGATCGCATTTAATGCAAGACCATCTGTATAATCAGATGCCATCATGGAAGCATAGGCTTCAAGTGCATGAGTCATAACGTCGATACCGGAAGCACAGGTCAGTCCCTTAGGTGCGCTCATCATATTATCTGTATCAACAATAGCCATGTCAGGCATTAATTCATAATCAGCCAGAGGCCATTTGATACCTGTAGTCTTATCAGTAATGATAGCAAAAGGTGTTACCTCGGAACCTGTACCGGAAGATGTTGGAACAGCTATAAAGTAAGCTTTCTTACCCATATGCGGGAATGTGAAGATTCTCTTACGGATATCCATAAAGTCCATAGCCATATCATCAAAGTTGGCGTCCGGATTTTCATAGAGAACCCACATGATCTTGCCGGCATCCATTGCGGAACCACCGCCCATTGCGATAATGCAGTCAGGCTCGAACATTCTCATTGCAGCAGCACCGGCTCTTGCAGAAGCGAGAGATGGATCTGGCTCTACATCGTAGAAGCAGGTATGTACGATTCCCATCTGATCTAATTTATCTTCGATCTTTTTAGTATATCCATTCTTATAAAGGAAAGAGTCTGTTACGATAAAGCAGCGTTTCTTGTGCATAACAGTGCCAAGCTCATCCAGAGCAACCGGCAGGCAGCCTTTTTTGAAATAAACTTTTTCCGGTGTTCTAATCCAGAGCATATTTTCTCTCCTTTCAGCAACGGTCTTGATGTTGATAAGATGTTTCACACCTACGTTCTCAGATACGGAGTTGCCACCCCAGGAACCGCAGCCCAGAGTCAGGGACGGAACAAGTTTGAAGTTGTAAAGGTCGCCGATGCCGCCCTGAGAAGATGGAGTATTGATGAGGATACGGCAGGTCTTCATAGCTGCTGCATGTTTTTCCATCTTTTCCTTCTCTCTTGTGTCAATGTAGAGAGCGGAGGTATGTCCATAACCGCCGTCAGCTACAAGCTGTTCAGCTTTGGCAATCGCTTCGTCAAAAGTTTTGGCCTTGTACATGGCAAGTACAGGTGAAAGCTTCTCATGTGCGAATTCTTCGCTGATGTCTACAGATTCAACTTCGCCGATCAGGATCTTTGTCTCAGGAGAAACTGTAATACCGGCCATCTCAGCGATAGTGGCAGCTTTCTGACCTACGATTTTTGCATTCAATGCACCATTGATGAGGATAGTTTTTCTTACTTTCTCTAATTCATCCGGTTTCAGGAAGTAACATCCTCTGTAAAGGAATTCTTCTTTTACTTTCTTATAAATGCTCTCAAGAACAGTTACAGATTGTTCGGAAGCACAGATCATACCATTGTCAAAGGTCTTGGAATGGATGATGGAGTTAACTGCCAGACGGATATCTGCACTGTCATCAATGATAACAGGAGTATTTCCGGGACCTACACCTAAAGCAGGTTTTCCGGAAGAATAGGCAGCCTTAACCATTCCGGGACCACCTGTGGCAAGGATGATGTCTGCTTCACGCATAACCTGATTTGTCAGATCAAGACTTGGAACATCGATCCATCCGATGATTCCCTCCGGTGCACCGGCTTCTACAGCTGCCTCCAGAACAACCTTTGCTGCCTCAATGGTACATTTCTTTGCGCGGGGATGCGGACTGATGATGATTGCATTACGTGTTTTCAGTGCGATCAGAGTTTTGAAAATTGCAGTAGATGTTGGGTTGGTTGTAGGAATAACAGCAGCAATCAGACCGATTGGTTCAGCGATTTTCTTAATACCGTAAGCAGTGTCTTCTTCAATCACACCGCAGGTTCTGGTATTCTTATATGCGTTGTATACATATTCGGCTGCGTAATGGTTCTTGATAACCTTATCTTCTATAATACCCATTCCTGTTTCTTCAACAGCATCTTTAGCAAGCGGGATACGTGCTTTGTCAGCAGCAGTAGCGGCAGCTTTAAAAATCTTATCTACCTGCTCCTGGGTAAATGTTGCGAAAATCTTCTGTGCCTCTTTCATGGCTGCAATCTTTGCAGTAAGGGCTTCAGGGGTGTCGATGATGGTTGGGATAGTGTTCTCTTTTTTTGCCATTTGGGAATCCTCCTGTTTGTGTTTTCGTTAAAAGTATTTACCGTGACCTGTTATGTTTTTATTATATAAATAAACTGATTATTCGGTCAACAGTAACATTAATATGAGCATAACGAAATATTATGGTGAAAATTGTGCATAATCACGTAAATAATGTGAATAAAATATCAATTGTCAGAATATATGAGAAAAATTTAACAATATATGTTCTGTTGGCAACTGAGAGAAGGTTAAAAAAATAACGTTAATAAATTAACAACCTCGATGATGCTATTATATGACTTTGTTAATCATTTGTCAATTACATAGCATATGAAAAAGTTAACAAATACTAACTGGGAATTTCGTGAAAATATAACAATATAATTTGTAAAAGGATTTATGTTTTTCCATATGTTTGCAGGAGATTAAGAGTTACTGTGAACGGAGTGAACAGTAATGATTAAGAAAAATTAAGCCCCGCAAAATCTAAATCTGCGGGGCTTAATTTTTCTTAAGTTTCTATTTGTTTCAGGCTTTTCTGAAAGCGGCTCTCTTACGTTCTCTGGAATCCAGCAGTCTCTTACGGATACGGAGAGATTCCGGTGTAACCTCAAGGAGTTCATCCTGGTCGATGAAATCGATGGCCTGTTCCAGGCTGAGAACTCTTGGTGGAGTTAATTTCAGTGCATCATCAGCGGAAGAAGAACGTGTGTTAGTCAGATGTTTTGTCTTGCATACGTTCAGCTCGATATCTTCGGCTTTACCATTCTGTCCGATAACCATACCGCTGTAAACCTTTGCACCAGGTCCGATAAACAGAGTACCACGCTCCTGAGCTGCGAACAGACCATAAGTAACAGCTTCGCCAGCCTCGAAAGCAATCAGAGATCCCTGTTTTCTGTACTGGAAATCTCCCTTGTAAGGAGCATATCCGTCAAACATGGTATTGATAATGCCGGTACCCTTGGTGGAAGTAAGGAACTCACCGCGGAATCCGATCAGTCCACGGGAAGGAATGTGGAATTCCAGACGGACAGTACCGTCACTGGCAGTACTCATACCCTGCAGCTCACCTTTACGTTCGCTCAGCTTCTGGATCACAGTACCGGAAAATTCTTCCGGAACATCTACATAAGCGATTTCCATAGGTTCAAGTTTCTTTCCGCGCTCGTCTGTTTTGTACAGAACCTCCGGTTTACTTACTGCGAATTCATAACCTTCACGTCTCATGTTCTCAATCAGGACAGACAGATGAAGTTCTCCACGTCCGGAAACCTTAAAGGCTTCTGTTGTTTCAGTATCTTCTACACGAAGGCTGACATCTGTATTCAGCTCACGGTAGAGACGGTCACGAAGATGACGGGATGTGATGTATTTACCTTCCTGGCCTGCCAGCGGACTGTCATTTACGATGAAGTTCATGGCAATGGTAGGTTCGGAAATCTTCTGGAAAGGAATTGCCTCCGGGTTTTCTCCACCGCAGAGAGTATCACCGATATGGATGTCTGCGATACCGGAAATAGCAACGATAGAACCAATAGTAGCTTCCTTTACTTCAACCTTATTCAGACCGTCAAACTCATAGAGCTTGCTGATTTTAACTTTCTTACGTTTGTCCAGATCATGATGGTTTAACAGAGTCAGCTCCTGATTAACGGCAATCTTACCATTCTCAACTTTACCTACACCGATACGTCCCACATATTCGTTGTAGTCAATGGTGCTGATCAGAACCTGAGTATCTGCATCAGGATCTCCCTCCGGAGCAGGGATATATTTCAGGATAGCGTCAAACAGAGGAGCCATATCCTTAGGAGTATCGTTTAAGTCGATCACAGCATGACCTGCTTTTGCAGAAGCATACAGGAACGGGCAGTCAAGCTGCTCATCAGAAGCACCAAGATCCATAAGAAGTTCCAGAACTTCATCTACAACTTCGTCAGGACGAGCCTCCGGACGGTCGATCTTGTTGATACATACGATTACATGGAGATCAAGTTCGAGGGCTTTCTTAAGAACGAATTTAGTCTGAGGCATAGCACCTTCGAAAGCATCAACGAGAAGAATAACACCGTCTACCATTTTAAGTACACGTTCTACTTCACCGCCAAAATCAGCATGTCCTGGTGTGTCGATGATATTGATCTTTGTATCTTTGTAATGAATAGCTGTATTCTTGGATAAAATAGTGATACCACGCTCACGCTCAATATCATTGGAGTCCATGACACGTTCCTGAACTTCCTGATTTTCGCGGAATACACCGCTCTGTTTCAGAAGCTGGTCAACCAGAGTTGTTTTACCATGGTCAACGTGGGCGATAATGGCTACGTTACGGACATCTTCACGTTTTGTTCTCATAAAATGATTTTCCTTTCCTCTTTAAGCTTTGAATGGGTAACTGTTCGGCACACTGGCTGAACAGTTACCGGAATTGTTAATATTCATGTGTTATCAGCAGGATTATTTTGCTGCAAAAGCATTTTTCAAGCACGATATAATCTTGCAGATGAATTTGTTCCTATTATTATGTGTTTTTTTCAATAAGTTACCCGAATTTTCAGTTTACCACATTTTCGCCAGATTACAAGGTGTTAAAATAATTTTTTTTATTTTTGCAGATTCTGGTTCTAAATGAGAATGCCTGTACATAACCTTATAAAGAACAATACAAGGTACAGAGGAGCATATGCGGGATCGCTGAAAAAGCAGAGACGATTTACGGTCTGCACTGCAGGCAGGGATTCTGACACAGGTGCTCTACAGGGAAGGAGAACCACATTATGGCAGATAAAATTATTGAAAACAATCAGGTATCTATGATGGGCAAAATTGCAGCAGGCTTTACATTCAGTCATCAGGTCTTTGGAGAAGGCTTCTATATGACTGAGCTGCTGGTCAAAAGGCTCAGTGATTCGGAAGACAGGATTCCGGTGATGGTTTCTGAACGGCTGGTGGATGTAACGCAGGATTATATCGGAGAATATGTGGAAATCCATGGACAGTTCCGCTCATATAACCGCCATGAGGAGAAGCACAACCGTCTCGTGCTTTCAGTATTCAGCAGAGAACTGAAGTTTGTGGAAGAAGAGGATGAAACAGTTCCGGTAAATCAGATTTTTCTGGATGGATATATCTGTAAGCCTCCGGTGTACCGTAAAACTCCTCTTGGAAGAGAAATTGCGGATGTGCTGCTGGCAGTAAATCGTCCGTATGGAAAATCAGATTACATACCATGCATCTGCTGGGGCAGAAATGCCCGCTATGCATCTGCGTTTGAAGTTGGCGGTCATGTCCTGATCTGGGGACGTATCCAGAGCAGAGAATATATGAAACGGATCGGGGAAAATGAAACAGAGAAGAGAGTTGCGTATGAAGTATCTGTAAGCAAGCTGGAATATATGGAATAATTCCATTGCCGCAGGCAATTTGGAATGAATTTTGACCACGTTACTGTGAACGGAGTGGTTACTGTTCACTGGTGATATCCCGCGAGGTGTTTTTTGTGAGCGAAGGTCACAGAAAACTCGAGACATACCGCGCGAATTTATGCGATTAGCATAAATTGAGTTTGCAAAGCGTGTTGCTGAGAACGGAGTGAACAGTAACACGGAGTGAACAGTAACGATTACTGTAAACAGTAACACTTGCAATTCTTCATAAACTGCGGTAATATAAGCGTATTCAGATAACTATGGCAGCCTGCTGTTCCACGAAGCATTCCGGCGTGAATATGCCGGAAGCTCATCGCAGAAGTCGAAAACAGACTGCTGTTTATCATGTCTGTAGTGACACAGAGAAGAAGGTACAATTTCAATAACGATAAGAGGAATTGTTTGTTATGGAAAAAAAATTTACAGAGGTTTACTGTGGCGGGGGAAAGGGAAAGACAACTCTGGCGATCGGTCAGTGTCTGAGAGCTTCCGCACAGGGTAAAAGCGTCATTATTATTCAGTTTCTGAAAGGAAGAGAGCGCAGGAAACTGGATTTTCTGGAGGAACTGGACAATCTGGATATTAAGATATTCCGTTTTGAGAAGCATGATGAAGGATATGAGGAGCTGAATGAGCAGGAGAAGGCAGAGGAGAAAACCAATATTCTCAATGCTTTGAATTTTGCGCGCAAAGTGATCGCAACGCAGGAATGCGATTTTCTGCTTCTGGATGAGATTCTTGCACTTCCGGATTATGGGATCACTACTGCAGAGGCAATCGGTGATATCCTGAAGATGAAGGACGAGAGTATGCATATTTTGCTTACGGGACGGACGTTACCGGATAGCCTGCGTAAATATGCAGACAGCATAACTACACTGACAACAGAGATTGTATAAGGTGTATAAAACCTGATTATTGTTTATGAATGGACAGTAATCTGTATGGAAATTACAGAAGAATAAAGGAGGAAGGCAAATGGCAATTTTTAAAGGTGCAGGTGTTGCGATCGTAACCCCTATGTATGAAGATGGCAAGGTTAATTATGATAAACTGGAGGAACTTCTGGAGTATCAGATTGCAAACAGTACAGATGCGATCATTATCTGCGGAACAACAGGAGAATCATCAACGATGACGCATGGAGAGCATCTTAAGACAATTAAGTTTGCAATCGACAAGGTAAACAAACGTGTTCCGGTTATCGCAGGTACAGGTTCCAACTGTACGGAAACTGCAATTATGATGTCAAAGGAGGCTGCTTCTTACGGTGCAGATGCACTTCTTATAGTGACTCCATATTATAACAAGGCGACTCAGAAAGGACTGATCGCTCATTATACAGCTATTGCAGAGGCAGTTCCGGAAACACCGATCATTATGTACAATGTTCCGAGCCGTACAGGTTGTAACATTCAGCCTGCAACAGCAGTAGCTCTGGCTAAAAATGTTAAGAATATTGTTGGTATCAAAGCAGCAAGCGGAGATCTTTCACAGATTGCAACCATGATGTCCATGGCTGATGGCTGCATTGAACTCTACTCCGGAAATGATGACCAGGTACTTCCGATCCTTTCACTTGGCGGACTTGGAGTAATTTCCGTACTTTCTAATGTAGCTCCTAAGGAAACACATGATATGGTTATGAAATTCCTTGAAGGAGATACAAAGGGTGCAGCAGAAATCCAGTTAAAGGCAATCCCGTTAATTCATGCACTGTTCAGTGAAGTAAACCCGATTCCGGTGAAAGCAGCTCTGAATCTGATGGGTAAAGAAGTGGGACCACTTCGTATGCCATTATCCGAGATGGAAGATGCAAACAAGGCAAAACTTGCTGAAGAACTGAAGAATTTCGGAATTAAACTTGCATAAATATAACCGCAGGATTGTTCGGAAAATCAACTTGCCGATATACTGGAATTGAGAGGAATAGACAAATGGTAAAGATTATTATGCATGGCTGTAACGGTCACATGGGTCAGGTAATCTCCGGACTTGTGGAGAAGGATCCGGATGCTGAGATCGTAGCAGGTATCGATGTGGCAGATCAGGGAAAGAACAGCTACCCTGTATATACAAATATGGAAGAATGTCAGGTAGAGGCAGATGCCCTTATCGACTTCTCTTCTGCAAAAGCAACAGATGCACTTCTTGCTTACTGTGAGAAACGCAAACTCCCGGTTGTATTATGTACAACCGGTTTAAGCGAGGAGCAGCTCGCAAAGGTGGAAGAGATATCTAAGAATGTCGCAGTTCTGAAATCTGCAAATATGTCTCTTGGAATCAATACTCTGATGAAACTGCTTCAGGATGCGGCAAAGGTTCTGGCAACAGCAGGATTTGACATGGAGATTGTTGAGAAGCATCACAGACTGAAACTGGATGCACCAAGCGGAACAGCACTTGCACTGGCTGACAGCATTAATGAGGCAATGGATAACCAGTATCATTATATCTATGACCGCAGCCAGAGACGTGAGATGCGGGATGATAAGGAAATCGGTATCTCAGCAGTCCGCGGTGGAACAATCGTAGGAGAACACGAAGTGATCTTCGCAGGTCCGGATGAAGTGATTGAATTTAAGCATACTGCATCTTCCAAAGCTGTATTTGGAAAGGGTGCTGTTGAAGCTGCGAAATTCCTTGCAGGCAAACCGGCAGGAAGATATGATATGAGCGATGTTATCAGTGCAAAATAATCAGGAATGCAGTAAAAATTGATAACTGGTAATTTTCAGTATCTTCATAGCAGTGAAATAAAATATATAAAAGGAAAGTGTATCTGATGTTTCAGAACACTTTCCTTTTTTGTAATATTGGCCTGTATGCTGCTATAATAATTCTGATCAATGATTATATGCGTAAGTCAGTAATGTTCTGGAATCCTGCCAGCGGGCAGAAGATGAATCTGCACCCAGTACAACAGAAATATAGGTGTTTCCCCTTGCGGAATAAGAAAGTCCGACAAAACAATAGCCTGCTTTGTTGGTATAGCCTGTTTTCATACCCTGAACTCCCGGAACATTGCCGAGCAGGGCGTTGGTGGTGCCGATAGAATAGCTTCTGCCGGTGTTGAGATTAGAGAAAGAATAATAGCCGGTGCTCACCAGTTTGCGGAACATAGGCTTTTTGATCGCATACTGGGCAATTTTTGCCAGGTCAGAAGCTGTTGTGTAATGGTTATACCCTGCATCCAGACCATTTGGGGTTGCGAAATGTGTATTCGTACATCCGATCTCTGCTGCTTTTTTATTCATTAATTTAACAAACTTTGCAGTGGAACCGCTGACGTGTTCGGCAATGGCAACTGCGGTGTCGTTGTGGGAGGGAAGCATCAGGGAATAAAGCAGATCTTTCAGATAAAATATTTCTCCTGCATTTGCATAAAGCTTGCTGGGTTCAATAGATGCTGCGTAAGGGGAGAACTTTACTTTTTCGTTTAATTTGCAGTTTTCAAGTGCAAGGATACAGGTCATAATCTTGGTTGTGCTGGCGTTGGCATGAGCAACATTTTCATTTTTGCCATAAATAATCTGACTGGTATCTGCATTTATGAGAAGTGCACAGTCAGAGGAAAGGGAATAATTTAATCCGGTGTGGGTGACAGTACCATTCTGGTTAAAGTAATAGTAAGTTCCCTTGATCTTGTGTTTTCCTGTAACTGCTTTTCCGTCTTTGCCAAAATAATATTTCTTTCCGGATTTGTCAGTGTACCATCCGGTAACCATGGCACCGTCTTTACCGACATAGTAATAATTTCCTTTATATCTGATAAGAGAATTCTTTATCAGATATCCCTGAGATCTGGTTCCGAAATAATAATTTTTGCCTTTGATCGTATGCCAGCTGCACCAGCGGTGTCCGAGTTTGTTAAAATAATAGGTCTTTTTGTTAATTTTCAGAAATACATTTTTGGCGATGGTTTTATCATCATAGCGATAAATCCAGTAATCGCCGTCTTTTACAAATTTTCCCGATGCTGCGATATCAGGTTTCTGAAGTGTGGATGCATAGATAGTAGAAACACTGCAGGTAAACAGCAGGAAAAGTGCAGCCAGAAATATGAAAACAGAGCTGCGAAGTGAATGGTTCCTTTTTCTTTTCATGATAACCTCCTGTAAATATGAGTTATAGATATTCCGTAAAATACTGCAGTCAATCCATCTCATTAATGAGTGAAATCCTGCTATAGCAATGTGTTAGAGCGTGTCTGAAAAATCATTCCCGCAATCTGCACGCCCCACTTTGCGGGATATTTCACCCGAATTCAGTTGCCGTAGCCCGCTACGGCGCCCTCATCCGGGCAAAATATCCCACAAATTGTGACGCACATCTTGCAGAAAGCCTTTTTCAGACGCGCTCCAGTGTGCCGACAAGATTGTTTGAAAAATCAACTTGTCGGTACGCTGGATTGTGGGAGTATATATGTACGGAGTAATCTGTTTTGTATTATTTAAATCATAGCATGAAAAGTAAATTTTTTCCAGAATAGTATTGAGTTTTTGGTACATATTAAAAACATAATATAAAAACATGAAAAGACGGAGAGGTTCTGCTGCATGGACCGGCAGAATGCTTTCCGGGAACAGGAGATGAATATGGGAATAAAGGTAAAAAAGATTCTGACAGGTACAGCACTTATTATGTCATTGTGCATGTTCACAGCATGTGGAAATGCAAATAAAGCAGCTGATGAGGCAGACACAAACGAAGAAAATATGACGGATAATAATGCTGCAAACGATGATAACATGGAAAATAATGCAGGAGAAAACAATACAAATGGAAATAGCACATCAGGAAACAATGCGGCAGATAAAAATGTAAATAATGGTGGAACCGTCACAGACAATGGAACTGCCGCAGAGGATGAAGCTGCAGAAAATGAGACAAAACAGAATAGCAATGCAACAGATAACACTGCAGATAATACCAGAATTGATGAAAACAACAACGGTGACGGCACAGTATCCGGTGAACTGGGAAACAGCGTCAAAGATCTGGGCGAAGGGGTAGGTAATGCTGTAGAAGATGTGGGTGATGCTGTTGGCAATGCGGCAGAAGGAAGATAGACATCAGGAATAATTTATGGTATTATCGTATTAAATCGGTAAAATTTAAATAGTGTACTCCCGAAGTTTTTATTGCATTTGTTTTTGCATCTAACTATAGCAATCATTGTAAATAATGCATATTGATTCAGCTCATCAGAGCGTGAAATCCGTTACTGTGAACGGAGTGAACAGTAACGGAAATCCTGCGTCAGCACGCCTGCAGATATCTTCCTTGTCTTTCGCACTCTGCTGAACTGTCTCAAATGCATTAATTTAAGAGGCTTGCTATAAGTACAAAAAGATTCTGAGAGTACATATAACGGATATGGAGGTAGGGATTTTATGAAATTTCGCCCATGTATTGATATACATAATGGAAAAGTAAAGCAGATTGTAGGCGGGAGCCTTACGGACGTACAGGATCAGGCAAGTGAGAATTTTGTATCTGAGCAGGATGCATCTTTCTATGCAGAATTATATAAAAAGGCAGGGATAAAAGGAGGACATGTAATTCTGTTAAATGGTCATGAATCCCCATACTATGAATCAACAAAAGAACAGGCGATTCTTGCATTACATACTTATCCGGGAGGATTACAGATCGGCGGAGGAGTGAACCCGGAAAATGCAGGGGAATATCTTAGTGCAGGTGCCAGTCATGTAATCGTTACATCTTATGTATTTAAAGATGGAAGGATTTCCTGGGAAAATCTGAACAAAATGAAAGAGACTGTGGGAAAAGAGAAACTGGTTCTTGACCTGAGCTGTCGCAGAAAAGATGGAAAATACTATATTGTGACAGACCGATGGCAGAAATTTACAGATGTCACTATGACACTGGATATTATGAAAGAACTGGGAAGTTACTGCGATGAGTTTCTGGTCCATGCAGTAGATGTGGAGGGAAAGGCACGCGGAGTTGAAACAGAACTTGCATCTCTGCTGGGGGAGTATAAAGGAAATCCGGTTACTTACGCAGGTGGAGTTGGCTCCATGAAGGATATTGAGGATCTGCGAAAATATGGAAAAGACAGACTGGATGTCACGGTAGGCAGTGCATTGGATCTTTTTGGCGGAAATATTTCATTCTCAGAACTGATTAAACTTTAACTAATTGTTTATAGTAATCTCAGGAATCACTGTGAAAATGTACAGAACAATTACAGAATTTTTGCTATTTCCCCATAATGACAAAGGAACTTTAAAGTTATTTCTGAAGTAAACAGAAAAAATGTGAAATTTTAATAAAATAGTGTTAAAATTCAAAAATGTGTGTTATAATAGGTTCATCAAACAGCAAAGGGGATGGAAGCATGAAGTTTATCATCAGCGGAAAAAATATTACAGTTACAGAAGGTCTTAAGACAGCAGTCCAGGACAAGCTCAGTAAACTGGAAAGGTATTTCACTCCTGACACCGAAGTTGTAGTAACTTTAAGTGTTGAAAAAGAAAGACAGAAAATTGAAGTGACAATCCCTGTAAAAGGAAATATCATTCGTTCCGAACAGGTAAGCAATGACATGTATGTATCAATCGATTTGGTAGAGGAAGTCATTGAACGTCAGCTTCGCAAGTACAAAAATAAAATCGTAGACAAACAGCAGGCAGCAGCCAACTTCCAGAAATCATATCTGGATAAGGACTACGATGAGGATGAAGAAGTTAAGATCATCCGTACCAAGAAATTCGGAATCAAACCAATGTATCCGGAAGATGCATGCGTACAGATGGAACTGCTCGGACATAATTTCTTTGTATTCTACAATGCAGAGACAGAGCAGGTAAATGTAGTTTACAAACGTAAAGGCAATACTTACGGTCTGATCGAACCGGAATTCTAAATCTGCTTATAAGATCAAAAATATGAAACATAGACAGCCATAAAAAAGTTTTCATAAAGAAAAGCTTCCTTACAGAGAGACAAAATGCCACCCTGTAAGGGAGCTTTTTTGTCAGGAAAAATATATACCTTTAGCGTATAAGGAATGCTTTGACGCAGTGGCCTAAATATGTTAAAATATCAAAAGATATTATGAAATTTGTAACTGATCAGCAGTTAAAAAATTACAAGTTGAAATTCATTCAGGATTGCCTGCGGCAATGGAATATTGACTTGTATATTCTGTTGGAATGTTCTGTTGGAATGGATTGCTGAAGAACAGTTACCGAAATTTTATAAATGAAGAAGTGTAAAAAGAAGGAAGGAGCACAAAAATCATGAGAAAAGCCGGAGTATTAATGCCAGTTTCCGCACTTCCGTCCCGTATTGGTGCCGGAGAACTTGGAGAATCTGCATTCCAATTTATCGAGTTATTAAAGGAGAATCATGTAAAGATATGGCAGATACTGCCACTGAATCCGGTTGGCTATGGTAATTCCCCATACCAGCCATATTCCTCCTGTGCAGGGGATGAGTTGTATATCAGTCTTGATGCGCTTGCAGAGGAAGGTCTGTTAAAGGAACATCCAAAGGAATTTCAGGAGAGAGCTACAAGAGTAGATTATGAGGCTGTCCGCCGGTACAGAGAGCCTTTCTTAAGAACTGCGTTTGATGTTTTTACAGAGAAAAAGGGACAGGAAGAAACTGCATATAAAGAATTTGCTTCACAGGAATGGGTATATGAGTATGGTGTGTTCCGCGCATTAAAGAAAGCAAATAACGGAGAATGCTGGAATGACTGGCCGGAAGAATATAGAACCTGGCCGGAGAACAGACAGAAGTTACCGGCAGAGGTGGAGACAGAGGCACAGTATCAGATGTTTCTTCAGTATATTTTCTACACACAGTGGATGAAGGTGAAGAAGGCTGCAAACGATGCCGGAATCCAGATCATGGGAGATGTTCCTTTCTATGTGGGACAGGATTCTGTAGACGTATGGGGTGGAAAAGATAACTTTCTTCTTGATACAGATGGACGTCCGATCTTCATCGCCGGAGTACCGCCTGATTATTTCAGTGCTACAGGGCAGAGATGGGGAAATCCGATCTATGACTGGGAGCATATGAAGGAACAGGATTACAGATTCTGGGTGGACAGGATTGGTTATAGCAACAAATTGTTTGATATTATAAGGATCGACCATTTCCGGGCATTTGATACATACTGGAAAATTCCGGCAGACTGCCCGACTGCTATTGACGGTGAATGGATCGAGGCACCGGGATATGAGGTCATTGATACACTTCAGAAAGAAATTCCGGGGTTAGATCTGGTAGCAGAGGATCTGGGGCTGCTTCGTCCGGAGGTCCTGATGCTGAAAGATCATTATCATCTGAAGGGAATGAAGATTCTGATCTTCTCCATAGAAACAGGTGGAAAATATGCCCGAGATACCTTCCATGATGTGGAAAACATGATTTTTTACACAGGAACGCATGACAATGATACGATTATGCAGTGGTATGGAAATATGAGTGCCGCAGCCAGAAGAAAAATCCGCAGGATGTTAAAGAGGGCGGGAGCATCACAGGGCTCTGTCAAGGACAGATTCCTGCAGTACACCATGCAGAATCAGGCAGAATATGCGATTATTCCGCTGGCAGATATTCTCGGACTTGGAAAAGAGGGCCATATCAACACACCGGGAACCATTGGTTCTCCGAACTGGGAGTGGCATTTACCGGATTTTGTACAGGCCAAAAAGGAACTGCAGAAATTTGGCAGACTGATCGTGGATACAAAGCGATAAATTTGTTACTGTTCACACACCACTATCCCGCGAGGTGTTTTGGTATGAATATGCCAAAATCCCGAGACATACAAGCCAAAATTCCATTGCCGCAGGCAATCTGGAATGAATTTTGGCTACGTTACTGTGAACGGAGTGAACAGTAACGTAAATTTTGGTGACTCCGTAATTTTCTTGGTTTGTTCATGAAAAATTCATTGTTTTCCATAACGGAAAGTGTTAGAATATACAAGTATTGTGTATTATAGTAAGCGTTTGTAATGTTCGCATGCTGCTGACATGTCTGCTGTGGACGGAGTGAACAGAAATTATTCCGCACAGTAGCAATTGTTATATGGCAGCAATGCTTGTATAAAAAAGAAATAAACAGGAGTAAAACCTAATATGAATATGTTTTCAAAAGTATTCGGGACCCGTAGCCAGCGAGAGGTTAAGCGTATCATGCCTCTGGTTGAGAAAATTGAGAGCCTGCGCCCGGACATGCAGAAGTTAAGCGACGAAGAACTCAGAGGAAAAACAAGAGAATTTAAGAAACGTCTTGAAGAGGGAGAGACACTGGATGATCTGCTTCCTGAGGCATTTGCGGTTGTACGTGAAGCTGGCAAGCGTGTTCTTGGAATGGAACATTTCCGTGTGCAGCTTATCGGTGGTATCATTCTCCATCAGGGACGTATCGCAGAGATGAGAACAGGTGAAGGTAAAACACTTGTTGCCACACTTCCGTCATATTTAAATGCACTGGAAGGCAAAGGTGTGCATGTCGTAACAGTCAACGATTACCTGGCTAAACGAGATGCGGAAGAAATGGGAAAGATCCATGAGTTTCTTGGCCTGACAGTCGGTGTTGTTTTAAATGATATGAAGCAGGATGAGCGTCGTGCTGCATACAACTGTGATGTTACCTATGTTACGAACAACGAACTCGGTTTCGATTATCTGCGTGACAACATGGTCATCTATAAAGAACAGCTGGTACAGAGAGATCTGCACTACTGTATCATCGATGAGGTCGACTCCATTCTCATCGACGAGGCACGTACCCCTCTGATCATTTCCGGACAGAGCGGTAAGTCAACCAAGTTATACGAGGCCTGCGATATCCTTGCTCAGCAGTTAGAGCGCGGTGAAGCCAGCCATGAGATGACCAAGATGGCAGCCATCATGGGTGAAGAAGTTATCGAGACAGGTGACTTCGTTGTAAATGAAAAAGATAAGATCGTAAACCTCACAGAGCAGGGCGTTCATAAGGTTGAGAAATTTTTCCATATTGAAAACCTGGCAGATCCGGAGAATCTGGAGATTCAGCATAATATTACACTTGCACTTCGTGCCCATAACTTGATGCATAAGGATCAGGATTATGTAGTTAAAGATGATGAAATCCTTATTGTTGATGAATTCACCGGACGTATCATGCCGGGACGCCGTTACTCAGATGGTCTTCATCAGGCAATCGAAGCGAAAGAGCATGTTAAGATCAAACGTGAGAGCAAGACTCTGGCAACCATCACTTTCCAGAACTTCTTTAATAAATATGATAAGAAGGGCGGTATGACCGGTACAGCTGTCACAGAGGAGAAAGAATTCCGTGATATCTATGCAATGGACGTTGTAGAGATCCCGACTAACAGACCGGTTATCCGAGTTGACCATGAAGATGCTGTTTATATGACAAAGAAAGAGAAATTCAACGCAGTTGTCAATGCTGTAGTGGAAGCTCATGCGAAACAGCAGCCTGTACTGGTCGGTACCATTACGATTGAAACTTCCGAGCTTCTCAGCCGTATGCTGAAGAGACAGGGAATCAAACATAATGTATTGAATGCCAAGTTCCATGAACTTGAGGCAGAGATTGTCTCACAGGCAGGTCAGGCAGGAGCAGTTACGATCGCCACTAACATGGCTGGTCGTGGTACAGATATCAAGCTGGATGATGTGGCAAGAAATGCAGGTGGTCTGATGATCATCGGTACAGAACGTCATGAGTCCAGACGTATTGATAATCAGCTTCGTGGACGTTCCGGACGTCAGGGAGATCCGGGTGAATCCCGTTTCTATATTTCCCTGGAAGATGACCTGATGCGTCTGTTCGGTTCTGAGAGACTGATGAAGATCTTTACATCTCTTGGTGTTGCAGAGAATGAACAGATTGAGCACAAGATGCTTTCCAATGCAATTGAGAAAGCTCAGGAGAAGATTGAGTTTAACAACTTTGGTATCCGTAAGAATCTTCTTGATTATGACCAGGTAAACAATGAACAGCGTGAGATTATCTACAAAGAACGTCGTCAGGTTCTCGACGGTGAGAATATGCGTGAAGCAATCTATAAGATGATCCAGGATACAGTGGATACTTATGTTGATATGTGTTTCTCTGATGATGTAGATTCTGAAGAGTGGGATCTGAATGAATTTAACGGTGTTCTTACTCCGATCATTCCGATCAGACCGCTTACAGCTGAGAGTGTAAAAGGCAAGAAACGCGATGAGATCAGACATGAACTGAAAGAAGAGGCAGTGAAGCTCTATGAAGAAAAAGAAGCAGAGTTCCCGGAACCGGAGCAGCTTCGTGAATTAGAGCGAGTTGTACTTCTGAAATGCATTGACAGCAAGTGGATGGATCACATTGATGATATGGAAATCCTTCGTCAGGGTATCGGACTTGCTGCTTATGGACAGAGAGATCCGGTTGTTGAATATAAAATGAGTGCATTTGATATGTTCAACGAAATGATCACATCCATTCAGGAAGATACTCTTCGTATGCTGTACCATGTACATGTAGAGCAGAAGATCGAGCGTGAACAGGTAGCTAAAGTTACCGGAACAAACAAGGATGACAGTGCCGGTCCTAAGAAACCGGTTCAGAGAAAAGAAATCAAAGTATATCCGAACGATCCCTGCCCATGTGGAAGCGGTAAGAAATACAAACAGTGCTGTGGACGTAAGAATAAGGTCTGACTCGTTTATCTCAGTTGAGAAGACTCCCATTTCTGTATGTGGTGAGTTCATTACTACAGAGCAGGCAGTAATGATTTTGTAAAAAGAAAATTGTGAGCAGATCATGTCTGCTGCAAAATAAAAGGGCTGAATCATGAGGCCCTTTTATCGTGCGCAAAAACACGTTAGTGCGTTGAATTGGCAGATTGTGAATATCTGTCTGAACTGTTCAGTACATCCACAGCTATGTGATTATGATTGATGAACAGTCACAAATTCCATAAAGGGGGAAAAACAGTATGAAAAGAGAGTCTTTCGGCTCACGCCTTGGTTTTATCCTGGTGTCAGCAGGATGTGCCATCGGTATTGGAAACGTGTGGAAGTTTCCGTATATCTGCGGGGCATATGGAGGCGCGGCCTTTATCCTGATCTACTTATGTTTTCTGGTTATTCTCGGTATTCCGGTTCTGGTAGCAGAATTTGCGGTAGGACGGGGAAGCCACACAAGTGTCGCGAAATGTTTTGACAAACTGGCACCTGCAGGAAGCTGCTGGAAGCCATTGAAATTTATTGGTATTATTGGATGTTATATGCTGATGATGTTTTACACAACAGTAGGAGGATGGATGATCTACTATTGTGTGAAGAGTCTGCGGGGAGATTTCGTTGGAGCGACTCCGGAAGCAGTAACACAGTCTTTTTCCGATATGCTGGGAAATGCACCGACGATGATGTTATGGATGGTGCTCATCTGTCTGATCGGATTTGCAGTCTGTTTCATGGGATTGCAGAATGGTATTGAAAAAATCTCCAAAGTAATGATGAGTGCACTGCTTATCATTATGGTGATCCTTGCGGTTCATTCAATAATGATGGAAGGCGCGGGAGAAGGAATCCGCTTCTATCTGGTTCCTGATTTTCAGAAGATTAAGGAAGCAGGAGTTGGTAATGTAGTATTTGCGGCATTGAGTCAGTCATTCTTTACATTATCCATTGGTATTGGTGCCATGCTGATCTTCGGAAGTTATCTGGACAAATCCAGAAGCCTTACCGGAGAGGCGGTAAGCATCACCGTACTCGATACTTTTGTTGCGTTGACAGCAGGATTTATCATTATTCCGGCATGCTTCTCCTATGGAATCCAGCCGGATGCAGGTCCAAGCCTTATCTTTATCACTCTGCCCAATATTTTTGCAAAGATGAGCGGAGGGGCTTTGTGGGGAAGTCTGTTCTTCCTGTTTCTGACATTTGCTGCGGTTTCAACGATCATTGCTGTATTTGAGAACCTGATCGTGTTTAATATGGAACTGTTTGGCTGGAACCGTAAAAAGAGTGTTGTTGTCTGCGCAGTTCTTGTTGTGATCTTAAGCATTCCATGTGTGCTTGGATTCAATGTACTTTCCGGATTCCAGCCATTCGGAGATGGAAGCAACATCATGGATCTGGAAGACTTTATTGTTTCTAATAACCTTCTTCCTCTTGGAAGTCTTGGTTACCTTCTGTTTTGTACCAGAAAGAACGGATGGGGATGGGACAATTTCATTGCAGAGGTGAATGCCGGTACAGGCATGAAATTCCCGAAATGTCTGAAAAATTATGTTGCCTGTGGAATTCCGGCGATTATCATTGTGATCTATCTGAAAGGTTACTATGATAAATTTGCAGGTCTGGGAACAGCAGCACTGGCCGGATGGATGATCGTGGCACTGGTACTGCTGGGATTTGTATTCTACTGTGCGACAGCGAAGAAGAAAGTGAAACAGTAAGCGGAGCGCGAATATCTGCCCGACCTGAGAACAATAAAAGATGTAATTATGTCTGAGAAGAAAGATTCTTTCAGACATGGTTACATCTTTTTTGTGTTATGGAATTGTTGTGTAAAGGTAGTGGATGCATTATTTTAGAGGATTGCGATAATGAGGCAGTCCTTCGCTGGGGTTGGTTTTGAACTGTTTACGGTATGCCCGGGAAAAAGTGCTGTATTCTGCGAACCCGCTTTCCTGTGCTGCTTTTGTCACAGGCATTCCATTTGAGATCAGAGTACGTGCCATAAGAAGCCGCTTGTTTACAATGTAATTATGAAGGGTATAGCCGGTTTCTTGTTTGAACTTCCGCATCAGATGGTACTTGCTTACATAATATCTGGCAGAAAGCGTTTCTACAGACAGATCTTCTTTCAGATTGTGGTTGATATACTGAAGGATACTGGCAATCTGCGAGTCAAAGGTGTAGGATTTTTTATCAAAAATGTACTGCTTTTCCAGAAAGATACGGTTCAGATAAACCATAAACTGAAGAAAAAGTGACTGTGTCAGGATTTCCTTTCCATATTCATCGGATTTTGCGGAATTTTCCAGTTCAAACAGGATGTCTTTCATCTTTTCCTGAAGAGCAGAATTCAGACGTACCAGATTATAGCTTCGGTCATTTGCTTTCTGGAAGCATTTCAGCAGTTCCTGCCAGGGAATATCGTTTTGGATCCAGAGAATAAAACGTTCATATGGAACAGATGGATCAATCTCCGGGCGGTGGATGGCATGGCGGTTTACCAGAAGAATGTCCCATGGTTTCAGTTGATAAGCTTTTCCTTCTATATGATAAGTAGCCTTGCCGGAGATGAAGATAACTACCTTGTGAAAATCATGGTAATGATAGGCAAATTCTTTTTTCGTTTGATCTTTGATATGAAAGAGATGGAAATCTTCGTTAAGATATCCGGTTTTCTCTGTCTGACTGAACTGTTCTGAAAATAGCATGCGTTCCTCCTTAGATAAAAAGAACTTTTAAGTTACTGAGAACGGAGTGAACAGTAACACTTTTAATGCTAATATCATAACATTTTTTGAGAAAATATGCTACAAAGATATTGACATTATTACACGATAATAGTATCATACAATTACAAAGTAATCGTAAAAACTTTGTAACTATTTCGAAATAGGGTAAAGAAATAGAAAACTGAACAGAGAGGAGTGATGTTGTTGCAAGACTGTTATATCAGAGAACTGATATAATGGTCTTTTTTGTAACACTTATAGAGCATTTTTTGCAATATTTTAAGCATTTTACTCTATATACATGGTAAAAATAATAGAATATAATGAATGTAAAGTCAGGATGTGATATGAGAAAATTGCCTGACACAAAATTTAATCAGACAAGTGGCGAAGTGAGTTGGGAAGATTGCCCGACAATTGATTATCGGTGCAGATACAAAAGCGGGAAGTATCCGGGATTATAAATCAGAAGGAGAGATATGGTTATGGCAAATACAATTATTATGAGTAAATATCAGGGACTTGGAAACGATTATCTGATTCTTGATCCGAAGAAAAATCAGGTACAGCTTCAGGGAAAGAAGATTGCACTTCTCTGCCAGAGAGGATTTGGGCTTGGCGCTGACGGTGTGCTCTATGGACCGGTAGAAATTGATGGGAAATTGGGTGTGCGTATTTTTAACGCAGACGGAAGTGAATCTGCCATTAGTGGAAACGGCGTGCGTATTTTTGCCAAATATCTGATGGATAATGGATATATTACTGAGAAAAAATTTGACATTGAAACTATGTCAGGCACGATTCATGTGGAATGCCTGAACAGCCGGGCAACGGAATTTAAAGTAAACATGGGAAAACCATCTTTTATCTCCAGCGATATCCCTGTTTCCGGTGAAGTTCGTGAAGTAATTAAGGAGAATTTCGTATTCCATGGAAAAGAATACAAGGCTACCTGCCTGACAGTTGGTAATCCACACTGCATTATTTTTACAGACAATGTAAGTGCAGAAGCTGTAAAGAATCTGGGACCTTATGTGGAAAATGCAGATGAATTCCCGGAGAGAATGAATCTGCAGATCTGCCGTCAGGTCGACAAGGGAAATCTGGAGATTGAAATCTGGGAAAGAGGCTCCGGATATACAAAGGCTTCCGGAACAGGAAGCTGTGCGGCGGCAGCGGCAGCCTATAAGCTGGGGCTGGTAGAATCCCGTATTAATGTAAATCAGCCGGGCGGAATGATACAGATCGATATGGAAGAGGACGGAACTATCTATATGACAGGAACAGTGGGATATATTGCAGATATAAGTGTTGCAGAGAGCTTCTTCTCATAAATTACACAGGCTTTATGTGTAATTCTTTGTTTGTAATTTGCTTAAAGATATGTTATTATTTTAAACGAATTATTTATCAGGACTGCTATAATCTATAGCAATTCAGTCGGTCATCCACAGGGAGTCCGACAGAGAATATTTATAATAAGAAAGTGGGTGAAGCTGTGGTTGAATTAGACCAGTTCAAGAGCATTCTTGCGACTTATACAGAACCATTAGTGGAAGTGAGGGATTCACTTTGACCTGGCTAACAAAGAGCAGAAGGTCGAAGAATTAGAGCGCGAAATGGAAGCGCCTGATTTCTGGGATGATGCAGAAGTTTCCCAGAAGAAAATGAAAGAATTAAAAGACATGAAAGATGACATGGAGACCTATCAGAATCTGGTTACACAGATGGAAGATATGGAAACCATGATCGAGATGGGATATGAGGAGAACGATCCTGCACTGATTCCTGAGATTCAGGAAATGCTGGATGAGTTTCAGAAGGATTTTGACAATATCCGTATCAAGACACTTCTCTCCGGAGAATATGACAGTGAGAATGCCATCATCAAGCTGAATGCAGGTGCAGGCGGAACAGAGGCCTGTGACTGGTGCGGTATGCTTTACCGTATGTACAGCCGCTGGGCAGATAAGAAAGGATTTACCCTGGAAGTGCTGGATTATCTGGACGGCGATGAGGCAGGTATCAAATCGGTTACTTTCCAGGTAAACGGAACAAATGCTTACGGTTATCTGAAATCAGAGAAGGGAGTTCACCGTCTGGTGCGTATTTCTCCTTTCAATGCAGCAGGTAAGCGACAGACATCCTTTGTATCCTGTGATGTTATGCCGGATATCAAGAAGGATCTGGATGTAGAGATCAATGACGATGAGATCCGTATTGACACTTATCGAAGCAGTGGTGCCGGCGGTCAGCATATCAACAAGACATCATCTGCCATCCGTATCACACATTATCCTACCGGAATCGTGGTACAGTGTCAGAATGAACGTTCTCAGCACATGAATAAAGATAAAGCCATGCAGATGCTGAAAGCCAAGCTGTATCTTCTCAAGCAGCAGGAGGCAGAGGAAAAACTCTCCGGTATCCGCGGTGAGGTGACAGATATCGGATGGGGAAATCAGATCCGTTCTTATGTTATGCAGCCATATACCATGGTAAAGGATCATCGTACAAACGAGGAGACCGGAAATGTGGATGCAGTACTTGACGGAGGAATTGACATTTTCATCAATGCATATCTGAAATGGATCGCACTGAAGAAATAAAAGAATAAAAAAGGCTGTCTGAAATCAGGACAGCCTTTTTCGTGTGTGCGCCATAATGATTCTGCAGAATATATTTCTTGCGTATTTTTGTGTGGTGTGATAATATATCCAGTGTGTAAAAACAAATGTCTTTAAAGAACGGACAGGTAAATTGATATGCAGAAACCAGTAACAGAGAAAAAGAAATATTTTGTAGTGAGGGAACGTGCGGTTCCGGAAGTCCTGCTGAAGGTTGTGGAGGCAAAGAAGCTTCTGGACTCCGGCAAAGTGGACACTGTACAGGATGCAGCAGAGCGCACAGGAATCAGCAGAAGCTCTTTCTACAAATACAAAGATGATATTTTTCCATTTCATGAAGAGACAAGGGGAAAGACGATCACCTTTATTATCCAGATGGACGATGAACCGGGGCTTTTGTCGGTTGTCCTGCAGACGATTGCACGGTTTCATGGAAACATTCTCACCATTCATCAGAGTATTCCTATCAATGGGGTTGCCACACTTACTCTGAGTGTGGACATTCTTCCGGGCGAGGGGGATGCAGAAGCAATGGTAGAGATGATTGAACAGAATGAAGGAATTCATTATCTGAAAATATTAGGCAGGGAGTAAAAGAAAATGATCAATGTAGCAATTTTAGGATATGGCACAGTTGGAAGCGGTGTATTTGAAGTATTAAATGAAAATAAAGAGAGCATTTCCAGACGTGCCGGACAGGAACTTCATGTAAAATATGTTCTGGATCTTCGTGATTTTCCGGGACAGCCGGTAGAGAAGGTTCTGGTCCATGATTATGAACAGATCGTCAGTGATCCGGAAGTAGATATTGTAGTAGAGGTTATGGGCGGTGTGGAGCCTGCTTATACTTTTGTAAAGAAGGCACTTCTGGCAGGAAAGAATGTCTGCACTTCCAATAAGGCTCTGGTTGCAAAGCATGGCCGCGAGCTGATGGATATTGCAAAGGAAAAGAGCATTAACTTCTTATTTGAAGCAAGCTGTGGCGGCGGAATCCCGATCATTCGTGTCATCAATTCTTCCCTTACAGGAGATGAGATTGACGAAGTGACAGGTATCCTGAACGGAACTACCAACTACATGCTTTATAAGATGAGCACAGAAGGCTGTGAATTTGACACTGTATTAAAGGAAGCACAGCAGAAGGGTTATGCAGAGGCAGATCCTACCGCTGACGTGGAAGGATATGATGCATGCCGTAAGATCGCAATCCTTTCCTCTCTTGCTTATGAGAGATATTTTGATTTTGAAGACATTTATACAGAGGGAATTACAAAGATCACACCTGAAGATATGGAGTATGCTGCGAAGCTTGGCAGAACCATCAAACTTCTTGGAACCAGCCGCAGACTGGCAGACGGAACCTGTTATGCAATGGTAGCACCGTTTATGCTCGGCCAGAACAGCCCTCTTTACAGTGTAAATGATGTGTTTAATGCAGTATTTGTACATGGAAATATGCTTGGAGATGCCATGTTTTATGGAAGCGGTGCAGGTAAACTGCCTACAGCAAGTGCTGTAGTTGGTGATATTGTGGATGCCGCAAAACATCTCCATGTTAATATTGTGACAAACTGGAACAGCACTCCGGCAGTACTGAAACCACTGGATGAAGTGACAGGAAGATTTTTTGTGAGAATCAAAAAAGAAGCAGCAGAAGAAGCGAAGAAGGTATTTGGTGATGTTGAGATCATCAGCCTGGGACAGCTTCCGCAGGAATGTGCATTTATCACTGATGAAATGACACAGGGATCATTTGAAGAGAAACTGGCTCAGATCGGAGATCAGGTACTTGCAAAGATTCGAGTTAAAGATTGATAAACTGACAGATTTCGTGTATCATATAGTGTGCCTGATAAGGTGGACACTGATACAAAACTTCAGATAAATATTTGTACAGTGATTACTGTAAACAGAACAGGAAAGGGAAGATATGAGAATCTTTTCTTTCCTGTAAACTTATTATGGAGGAAGTAAAACAATGTTGATTGTCAAGAAATTTGGCGGTACATCGGTTGCAAATAAAGAACGTATCTTTAATGTTGCCAGCCGCTGTATAGAAGAGTACAGAAAAGGAAATGACGTGGTTGTCGTTCTGTCCGCAATGGGGAAATATACGGATGAACTGATCACCATGGCAAAGGATGTCAATGAGAAACCGCCGAAAAGAGAGATGGATATGCTCTTTACCATCGGAGAACAGATGTCTGTTGCACTGATGGCAATGGCGATGGATAAACTGGGAGTTCCTGCGGTTTCCCTGAATGCTTTTCAGGTTTCCATGCATACGACAAGCAGTCATGGAAATGCACGTTTAAAAAGAATTGATACAGAGCGTATCAGAAGAGAGCTGGACAGCAAAAAGATTGTAATAGTTACCGGCTTCCAGGGAGTTGACAAGTATGATGATTATACGACTCTTGGAAGAGGCGGTTCTGACACAACAGCGGTTGCTCTTGCGGCTGCTCTTCATGCAGATGCCTGTGAAATCTATACAGATGTAGATGGTGTTTACACAGCAGATCCGCGTAAGGTTCCGAAAGCAAGAAAGCTCAAAGAGATCACTTACGATGAAATGCTTGACCTTGCGACTCTTGGGGCAGGTGTGCTTCACAACCGTTCTGTGGAGATGGCGAAGAAATATGGCGTGCCGCTTGTGGTACGTTCAAGTTTAAACAACAGTGAAGGAACTGTGGTAAAGGAGGAAGTTACAGTGGAGAGAATGTTGATCAGCGGTGTTGCGCTGGATACAGATGCAGTGAGAATTGCGGTAATCGGATTAAAGGATGAGCCGGGTGTGGCTTTTAAATTATTTGATACCCTTGCGAAGAAGAATATTAATGTAGATGTGATCCTGCAGTCTATCGGACGTGCGGGCAGAAAGGATATTTCTTTCACAGTAGATGGAAATGATCTGGATGATGCAGTTGCAGTTCTGGATGCAAATCAGGCAAGACTTGGATTTGCAGAGCTTCATTCTGAGAGAAATATTGCGAAGCTTTCCATCGTAGGTGCAGGAATGATGAGTAATCCCGGAGTAGCTGCAAAGATGTTTGAGAGCCTCTATAATGAGGGTGTAAACATCAATATGATCTCTACATCCGAGATTCGTGTGACAGTTCTGATCAATGAAAAGGATGGCGTGCGCGCAATGAATGCAGTACATGATGCCTTTGGTCTGGCAGACTGATTTAGGAGAATTACATGACATCGAGACGTGAATTAAAAAACTATGCGAAGCAGGCCATGTCAGGAAAATATGGGATACTGATCCTGGCATTTGTTGCAGTTCAGGCGCTGGCTCTGATCAGCAGCATGATATCCTCGGCTTTATTTCCGGGAGAGGAAACAATTGATATTGTGCTGTCGTATGCGTTTACATTTATTCTGACTCTGCTGATCAATGTGACAGCGGCAGGTATGAATTATATGTATCTGAATATTGCCAGAGGGAAAGCAGCTTCATTAAATGACCTGTTTTATTTTTACAGACATCATCCGGACAGAGTGATCGTTGCCGGATTTTTCATGGCAGTACTGAATCTGCTTACCATGCTGCCATATACGATTTACAGTAATACGAATCTTCCGGGTGAAGATGCTTCTGTGGAAGTGCTGATCACCTGGCTGTATACAGGTGTTTTTCTGATGATCGTGGGAATGATTGTTTATCAGATTCTGGTCATTCCTCTGGAGATGACTTATTATATTCTGGCAGATAAGCCGGAATTGAAAAGTACAGAGGCTATGAAAGAGAGTCTGGAGATGATGCATGGAAACTTCGGAAGATATCTGATGCTGAAGATAAGCTTTATCCCATTGATGTTTCTTTCTGTTTTTACGTTCTATATTGCACTCTTGTGGATATTTCCATATATGACGATGACAGAAGTAATGTTCTATCGTGATCTGAAAGGGGAGCTTAAAGTGCAGAAAGAGGAAGAAGAACGTGCAGCACGAGACTATGTAAATCCCATGTTTGACAGCCATTCACAGAGTGAACAGCCACAGGAAGAACAGACGCATCCGCAGCAGTTCTGGCGTATGCCGGAAGAACCGGTTTCTTATGAAAACGAAGATGAACAGAACATTACAGACAACACAGAAATGCAGAATGTTCAGGCAGATATGGATGATAAAAAAGAGCAGAATGATTTATCACCAAAAGAAGAGGAAGAAGACAACGAACCGAAACCATGGGATGAATATTTTGACAGTCTGAAATAAAAATACAGTTTATTAAATTGAAGACCTTTTTGCTATGATAAGTATTATGATATCAGGGTTAAAAGACCTTTTGGCCCTGACATCATATTATCAGAAGAAAAAGGTCTTTTCTATAGCAATTCAAGAAAAGAGAAAGGGTTTTTACGATTATGGATACAAATGAGATCAGTGGAAAGCGTCAATTGGAATTTCTGGCAGATTTTGATTATATCAGAGAGGCAGGAACTGCAGGAGAAGAAAAAGCAGCAGAAAGGATTCAGAAAACTCTGGACAGTTTTGGCGTGGAGAGTCATCTGGAAGAATTTTCTTTTGATACCTTTCAGATAAAAAAAGCAAAGCTGAAAGTAACAGAGCCATACACAAAAGAATACACAGTAATCGGATATGGAAGATGCGGAAACACAGCAGAGGACGGGCTGGAAGCACCATTTGCGTATGCAGAGAACGGTGATGATATCAGCCTTGCACATGTCAGCGGAAAGATTGTTATGGTAAATGATCCAGTGAGAAAAGATATGTACCGGAAGCTGGTGAAAGCCGGTGCTGTGGGATTCATCAGTATTGCAGGTTCTCCGTTAGATGAAGGCGTGGATCTGGTTCCACGTGCATACGCTCTGCCAAAGAATCTGCCGGGAGAAGAGAAAAAGGCTGCAGGAAAAGAGGCTCAGAATTATGATAACAGAATTCCTGGAGTAAGCATTCATTACAAAGATGCCATCGAACTGGTGACGAAAGGTGTATCTCAGGTATGTTTATCTGTAGAGCAGGAGACAGTAACACGTACATCCCGTAATGTAGTGGCACGTATCGAGGGGACAGATAAGGCAGAGGAAATCCTGACTCTGACTGCACATTATGATTCTGTTCCGGAGGGACCGGGGGCGTATGATAATATGTCCGGAGCAGCGATCATTATGGAACTGTGCAGATATTTCCATGCACACAGACCACGCAGAACAATGGAATTCATATGGTTTGGCGCAGAAGAGAAAGGTCTGCTGGGAAGTCAGAATTATATCAAAATTCATGAAAATGAACTTTCGGCACATCGTTTTAACATGAATGTAGATCTTGCCGGACAGCTTGTAGGCGGAACTGTGGCAGGGATCACCGGTGATGCGTCTGTCTGCAGTATACTCACATATATGGCTCATGAAATCGGTATCGGAATGTCAACGAAGAACCAGATATGGGGAAGTGATTCCAATACTTTTGCATGGAAAGGAATCCCTGCAATGACGCTGAACAGAGATGGGTTTGGCATGCATACCCGTCATGACACCATTGCACTGCTGTCAGACTGGTCATTGGAGAGAAGTGCAGTTCTGCTCGGCTATATTGCAGACAGACTGGGAAATATTGAAGGCTTTCCGTTTGAACGGAAGGTTCCGGAGGAATTTATTGCACAGCTTAATGAATATTTTGGGTAATTTACTTTTTATACGCTGTTATCCCGCACTTGACAAATCACCGCCAGATTGATACCCTATCACAAGAGCATTTTTGATGATAAAAATTCAATCTGAATTCTGACAAGCAACAAGAGGAGAGAAACAAATAATGGATATTATTCAGGTAATTACACAGGAATTGAAGGTGGAGAAATGGCAGGTAGAAGCTGCAGTCAAATTAATTGACGAAGGCAACACCATCCCATTCATTTCCCGATACAGAAAAGAAGCAACAGGTTCCCTTAATGATGAGCAGCTTCGTACACTCTTTGAGAGACTGACGTATCTGAGAAATCTGGAAGATAAGAAGAATCAGGTATTAAAGAGCATCGAAGACCAGGGCAAGCTGACTGAGGAACTGAAGAAACAGATTCTGGATGCCCAGACACTGGTTGTAGTAGAGGACTTATACAGACCATATCGCCCGAAACGCCGTACCCGTGCGACAATTGCCAAAGAGAAAGGGCTGGAACCACTGGCAGATATCATTCTTCTGCAGATGACAGACAAGCCGGTAGAAGAGGAAGCCAGGGCGTATGTCTCCGAAGAAAAGGGTGTTAAGAATGTTGCAGAAGCATTGAACGGAGCTAAAGATATTATTGCAGAGCGTATTTCCGATGAAGCAGACTATCGTATCTACATCCGTAACCTGACAACAAAGAACGGAAGTATTTCTTCCACAGCAAAGAATGCGGAAACTCAGTCTGTATATGAGATGTATTATGAATTCGAGGAGCCGGTCAGGAAACTGGCAGGACACCGTATTCTTGCGTTAAACCGTGGTGAGAAAGAGAAATTTATCACTGTTAAAGTAAATGCACCGGAGGAAGACATCCTTCGTTATTTGAATAAGAGAGTGATCAAAAAAGACAACCCGAATACAACTCCGATTCTGAAAGCAGTTGTAGAAGACAGTTACAAACGTCTGATCGGACCGGCTATCGAGCGAGAAATCCGTAGTGACCTTACTGATAAGGCAGAAGACGGCGCGATCCATGTATTCGGCAAGAATCTGGAACAGCTTCTGATGCAGCCTCCAATCGCAGGCAAAGTCGTACTTGGATGGGACCCTGCGTTCCGTACAGGCTGTAAGCTGGCAGTTGTAGATGCAACAGGTAAAGTTCTGGATACAACAGTTGTTTATCCCACAGCTCCGACTACTGAGAAAAAGATCCGTGCTGCCAAGGATACAGTGGAAGGTATGATCGAAAAATACGGTGTATCCCTTATTTCAGTAGGAAACGGTACAGCATGTCGTGAATCTGAGCAGGTGATCGTGGATATGCTCAAAGAAATCCCGGAGAAAAAGGTGCAGTATGTTATCACAAATGAAGCAGGAGCATCTGTGTATTCTGCAAGCAAACTGGCTACAGAGGAATTTCCGAACTTTGATGTAGGACAGAGAAGTGCGGCTTCCATTGCAAGACGTGTACAGGATCCTCTTGCAGAACTGGTTAAGATCGACCCGAAATCTATCGGTGTAGGTCAGTATCAGCATGATATGAACCAGAAGAAACTGGATGAAGCATTAAGCGGCGTTGTAGAAGACAGTGTAAATAAAGTTGGTGTAGATTTAAATACAGCATCTGCATCTCTGCTTGAGTATATTTCCGGTATCAGCAAAGCAATTGCCAAAAATATCGTAGCTTACAGAGAAGAGAACGGTCAGTTCACAGATAGAAAAGAACTTCTCAAGGTAGTGAAATTAGGACCGAAGGCATTTGAACAGTGTGCAGGTTTCATGCGTATTTCCGGTGGAAAGAATCCTCTGGATGCAACAAGTGTACATCCTGAAAGCTATGAAGCAGCATCTGCACTTCTTTCAAAACTTGGATATAAGCCAAATGATGTTGTGGCAGGAAATCTCCTTGGACTTTCCCTGCAGGTAAAAGACTATAAGAAGATGGCAGCAGAACTGGGAATCGGTGAGATTACACTTCGCGATATTGTGAAAGAACTGGAGAAACCGGCCCGTGACCCTCGTGATGACATGCCGAAACCGATTCTTCGTTCAGACGTTCTTGAAATGAAAGATCTGAAAGAAGGAATGGTGCTGAAGGGAACTGTCCGTAATGTTATTGATTTCGGTGCATTTGTAGATATCGGTGTACATCAGGACGGTCTGGTGCACATTTCCGAGATGACAGAGAGATTTATCAAACATCCTCTGGAAGCGGTGAGTGTAGGGGATGTCGTAGATGTAAGAGTAATCGGAGTTGATATGAAGAAAAAACGTATCAGCTTATCCATGAAAGGATTAAATAAATAACATCAATAAAACAGGGATTACCACTGCAGACCGGATATCTGCAGGAGTGATCCCTGTTTTTGGGGGTACTGCTGTCTGCAGTAACAGTTATTCTGTTTCCCGGTGTGATGTGAGGTGTTCTTCAAGGCTGCGTGCTGCAATGCTCTGTGGCCTTTTTACATTGCGGATCAGACAGATCTTTCGTTCAGGAAGAGGCTCTTCAATGGGAATCTGGACGATTTTCCCCTGAGCAATATGTTCAGCAGCAAGCTCTTCAGGGAAGAATCCGATTCCCAGGTTGTGCTGCACCATAGGGAAGATCTGGTCAGTAGTTGCTACTTCCATATCAGGTGAGAAGGGAAGGTTATGGCGCATAAAATACTGTGTATATAATTCTCTTGTACTGCTTCCGGGAGCAATCCCGATCAGAGGGATATCCTGCAGATCCTGAAGACAGTGTTTGTTGGAAGCTGTTTCCGCATATTCCTCTCCACCTATAAGGATCTCGCGGAAAGAATAGAGGGGAATTCTCTGAAGTGGCTTTTTCAGGGCGACAGGTGTGGTAACTACTGCAAAGTCTACCAGACCGTTTTCCAGTGCCTGAACTGCCTGTGGTGTGGAATGATTAGAGATTCTCAGCTTTACATGTGGATAACGGTGATGAAAAACTTCCAGTTCGTTCAGCAGAAATAAACGCAATGCGATTTCACTGGCACCAATATTTACAAGTCCGCTTTCCAGACCTTTATCTTTGAGAAGTTCATTTTCTCCTGATACAAGCTGTTCTATTGCAATTGATACATGTTCAAAAAGTCTTTCTCCTTCAATGGTCAGCTGCACTCCGCGATTGGAACGGATAAAAAGTTTACATCCCAGCTCATTCTCCAGAATATTCATACACCGGGTAATGTTAGGCTGATTGTTTCCCATAATGTCGGCTGCTTTGGAAAAACTCTTATACTGGGCAACATAGTAAAAAATACGATAATAATCAAGAATCATGATACAGTCGGCTCCTTATGCTATATAAAAATAGAATATCTGATATAGAAAAATAACGTTTGTATATCAATGTGTGAATCAGTATAATACGACTGGGTCAAAAAATCAATATAAAAGTCCTGACAATAGGACGGAGACCAAAAGGAAAGGGAGATTACCGAATATGACAACAGCGAATAAGACAATTAAGATCAATGACGTGGAGGCAGCAAAGAAACTGGTCAGTGCGGCAGTCAGATGTCCATTTGATATTGATATTGTATTTAAAGGAAAAATTTTTATTGATGCCAAATCTATTCTCGGAGTATTAAGTCTTGGCGTGGAAGAACCTCTGGAACTTAAATATGATGGCTATGATGAAGATTTTGAATCAGTGATCGCAGGTCTGGCATGTTAAGATTAAAGAAAGGAATTCACAGGTGCAGATGACATCTACAAATCTTCTATATATTTATGTGATTATCATTAATGTAGTCACATTTTTTATCTATGGCTTGGATAAAAGCAGGGCAAAAGCCGGACAGTGGCGCATACCAGAAGCGCGGCTGATATTTCTGGCGGTGATCGGAGGGTCGGTGGGAGCTCTGGCCGCTATGAAGGTATTTCATCATAAAACAAGAAAGCCGAAATTTAAGACAGGAGTTCCGGCGATACTGATTATTCAACTAATTATTTATTTTTTGTTTTCGGGAAATGAGGGGATTATTCTGCGCTTATAGCAATCCTTATAAATAATGCATATTGATTTTAGCTCATCAGAGCGTGAAATCCTGTGTCAGTAAAGCGGATATATTGTCCGCTTTCTTTTTTTGCCCGAATAAAATTGATTGTTACAGAGAATGAGGTATGTTATGCTACTCTTATATGAGAATTGCGGGATCTGCAAAGCAGCGGAGTAATTCGTTGATATCAAGTCAGGGGAAAGACATCTTTTAACCCTGATATTATATGAAAAGCTGCCTGTTAAATGAAAGAAGGGCAGAAAAATAATACATGACAAAAATATAAGAGAGCAGGTGAAAAATATTGGAACAGGAAATTCAGGAGGCAAAAAGTTTATATTACAGCTATAAGCAGTATTTTTCAGACTATCTTCCGGCTTTGACAAAACTGGGGCTGAAAGTAGTAATGGCATTGCTGGTATTTGTGGGCGGGCGCAAAGTGATCCAGTGGTTTGTTTCTTTCATAAAGAAGTCCATGGAGCGTGCGTCTGTAGACAAAGGTGTGATCCAGTTTACAGGATCGCTGTTGAGAATTGTACTTTACATTTTGCTGGTATTTAGCATTGCCACTCATTTTGGTGTAAAGGAATCCTCTATTGCAGCACTGCTTGGTACTGCCGGTGTAACGGTAGGTCTTGCATTGCAGGGCGGCCTTGCAAATATCGCAGGCGGGATCATGCTTCTGATCTTCAAACCATTTCAGGTGGGGGATTATATCATTATCGCACAGCAGAATGGGTGCGAAGGAACTGTATACAAAATAGAAATCTGTTATACAACTCTGATTTCCATAGATAACAAACACATTGTAATCCCAAATGGAACGCTGTCCGGCAGCATTATTACAAATGTAACTGCCAGAGATCTTCGTAAGCTGGAGATCAAAGTAGGAATTTCTTATGATTCAGACATTAAGAAAGCAAAAGCAATCCTGGAAGAAATCCTTCATAATGATGAAGATACGAAAGACGACCAGGGAATGGTGGTGTTTGTAGATGCACTTGGAGAGAGCGCAGTGGTCATGGGCCTGCGTGTGTGGGTGGCTACGGAGACATACTGGCCTGCCAGGTGGCGGCTTAATGAACTGATCAAAGAAGCATTTGATGCAAACGGAATTGAAATCCCGTACAATCAGCTACAGGTTCATGTAAAGAAACAGATATGATAACAACATAAGTCCTCTGAACCAACTATAAGGTTTAGAGGACTTATTGTTTGTACAGATTATAACCGAATAATACCAAACAAGAATAAATAATCCTTGATCCATAGTGATTTATACCAATTTCACTGTCAGGTATTGGTATAATACCACTAAAATAATATAAAATACGACAAAATAATTGACAATAGGACAACGGATTGCTATACTGGAGTCAAGTTAAACAACTAAGTGTTTTTATGAAGATGCAAAGGAGCATGTAAGTAAATGGATTGCTGCACGATTTTTATACATTGCAAAGACGCAAAAATATAAAAACACTTTTTTTGTACCCAAAATTAACTTCGTGATTGTAACTAAGTAACAATGTACAGAAAGAAAAGGAGAGAAAACTATGAAAATGTACAAAAAAGTTATGGCAGCAGCTCTTGCAGGAGTAATGACAGTTTCCATGTCCGCTACAGCATTTGCAGCAGATGATGACGGCTATATTCTCAAAGCCACAAATGAAGATTCTAAATCATCCGACAATGATCTGGTGATCGCAATCGAAGGAAGTGTAAGCTCCATGGACCCGGCAAACATTCCGGATACAAACGCAATCTCTGCTACACGTGGTGTATACGAGACACTGGTTTCTTTTGATGAGAACCAGGAATTAACAGGCAAACTTGCTGAATCATGGGAAGTTTCCGATGACTCTCTTACTTATACTTTCAAACTTCGTCAGGGCGTTAAATTCCAGGACGGAACAGACTTCAATGCAGCAGCAGTTAAAGCAAACTACGATCGTGTAGTTAACAAAGACAACAACCTTCGTCAGAGAAGAACATTTATCGTAACTAACGAAGACGGATCTGAAACACCTCGTGTAGACAGCATTGAAACACCGGATGATTACACACTGGTTATCAAACTGACACAGGCATGGGCACCATTTATCAACCGTCTGACACAGTTCTGTATCATCAGCCCTGCAGCTCTTGAAGAGTATGGCAATGATATCATGAACCATCCATGCGGAACCGGCCCATATGTATGTACAGAATGGGAAGAGGGAGACCACACAAGCTTTAAGCGCAATGATGATTATTGGGGAGACAAACCGGGCGTTGACACTGTAACAATCAAAGAGGTTCCGGAAGCAGGTGCACGTACAGCTATGCTTCAGACAGGTGAAGCAGACTTCATCTATCCTACACCGTCTGACCAGATCGAAGCAATCAAAGGAACAGACGATGTAAATATCCTTACAGCAGACTCCAACATCATGAGATATGTAACTCTGAACATGGATCTGGAACAGCTTTCTGATGTAAAAGTACGTCAGGCTATGAACTATGCGATCGACAAAGATGCATACATCCAGTTAATGTATTCCGGATACGGAAAACCGGCTACATCTGTAGTTCCATCTATTATCGGCGGATATGAAGAGCAGGAAGCTTACACATATGATGTAGACAAAGCAAAAGAACTTATGAAAGAAGCCGGATACGAAGACGGATTCAAACTTACTCTGTGGGGCGATAACACAACACAGGAAATCAAAGGTATGACATTTATTTCCCAGCAGCTTGCTCAGATTGGTATCGAAGTTGACGTTCAGCCAATGGAGCCTGCAACTGTAAGTGACAAGATTTATGTTGACAAAGAAGATGCTGAGATCAATATGTGGTATGTAAACTGGTCTGCATCTGACTTCACAATGGATGGTTCTTTACGTTCCCTGCTTTACAGTACAATGTGCCCTCCTACAAGTGCAAACACAGCATATTTCAACGATGCTGATTTTGATAAAGATATGGATGAAGGTCTTGCAACAGCTAACGAAGAAGAACAGGCTAAATACTATAGCGATGCTCAGAAGATTGCATGGGAAGCATGCCCGTGGTTATTCCTTGGCAATGACCAGATCATCTATTCTACAAAATCTTATCTGTCTGGCGTATATGTATCTCCGGACGGAGCATTTAACTTCGCAAATGCAACTTTAGCACAGTAAGTAATTTGTTTGAGAACAGGATGCGAAGAACATAAATCTGGCTGCCTGATCTGAAATTGCAGCAATTCCATAAAAATACTGCCGATACAGCAGTATGAATACAGGACAAAGATGTTCAAACCGGAGAACTGCCATAAGATTCACTATGGCAGTTCTCCGACTATAAAGTATCACTATAAAGTATCAAATATAAACAACAGGTAAGAAAATGATAAGGAGGAAAAATATGGGACGTTATTTAGGTAAACGTTTGATAAGCACGATCCCGCTGCTTCTGGTTATCTCATTCGTAGTATTTATGTTTATCCATATGATTCCCGGTGACCCGGCAAGACTGGTAGCCGGTCAGGATGCAACAAAGGAAGATGTGGCAGTTATACGTGAACAGCTGGGACTGGATGAGCCACTACTTGTACAGTATGGCAAATATATGAAAGGTCTTTTTACAGGAGATCTGGGAAGCTCTATCAAAAACGGTAAAACCGTAGCAGAGACAATCGCACCAAGACTGAAACCAACTATCATGCTGACATTCTCATCCATGATATGGGCTGCGATCATCGGTATTGCAATCGGTATCATCGCTGCCGTATTTCATGGCAGAATTCTTGATTATGTAGGTATGATCATAGCAATCGCAGGTATATCTGTTCCAAGTTTCTGGTTAGGTCTGGAATTAATCCAGCTTTTCTCAGTAAGCCTGGGATGGCTTCCAACCAGTGGATTGGAAACCTGGAAGAGCTATATTCTTCCATCACTTACAATGGGAGCAGGAATCATGGCCGTACTTGCCAGATTTTCCAGATCTTCCATGCTTGAGACCATGCGTGAGGACTATGTGCGTACCGCACGCGCCAAAGGTCTTTCTGAATCACTGGTTGTTATGCGCCATGCATTTAAGAACTCTCTGATCGAGATCGTAACAGTAGCCGGACTTCAGATCGGTGGTCTCCTTTCCGGATCTGTTATGGCAGAGACAGTATTCTCCATCCCCGGGCTTGGACGTCTTCTGGTAGACTCCATCCAGATGAGAGATTACAAAGTTGTTCAGGCATTACTGCTGTTCTTTGCTACAGAATATATCCTGATCAACCTGATCGTAGATGTTCTTTATGGCGTGATTAACCCAAGAGTACGTTATGAATAGAGGAGGAGAGAAGATGGCAGATAAGAACACAACATCAAATATTAACCTTGCTGCTGCTGAAGAACTCCCTAAGGCACAGAGCAAGTTCAAAGAATTTGTCAAGAAATTCATGAAGAGAAAAACAGCAGTGATTTCTCTGGCATTTATAGTTTTTATTATCTTAATGGCAATCATCGGACCGTATGTAGTTCCGTATGATCCGCAGGCACCGGATTACACAGCTATGATGCAGGGGCCAAGCGCAGCCCACATCTGGGGAACCAATGAATACGGACAGGATGTTTTCTCACGTCTGATGGTTGGTACCAGACTTTCTCTTACATGCGCGCTGACAGCGACGATCATTGGTACGGCTATCGGTGTTGTTCTCGGACTGATCGCAGGTTTCTACGGCGGAATTATCGATTCCCTGATTATGAGATGCTGTGATGTACTTTTCGCTTTCCCTGATATCCTGCTGGCTATCGCAGTTGTTGCCATCATCGGACAGGGTATGGTAAACGTTATGATCGCAGTTGCGGTATTTACAGTGCCGTCCTTCGCACGAATCATACGAAGCGCGACGATTTCCGTAAAGCAGGCTCCTTATGTAGAGGTTGCCCGTTCCCTGGGATGTTCAAACACAAGAATCCTGTTTGTACATATTTTCCCTGGTACGATCCAGTCTATGATCGTTAACTTTACCATGCGTGTAGGTACTGCAATCCTTGCTGCATCATCCTTAAGCTTCCTGGGATTCGGTGCAAACGTTACAGAGCCTGACTGGGGTTCCATGCTTTCCACAGGACGTAACTATCTGAATACAGCTCCTCACATGGTACTGTTCCCTGGTATTCTGATCTTCCTTACAGTTCTGGCATTCAACCTGCTGGGCGACGGTCTCAGAGATACCCTGGATCCAAAGATGAACTAGGAGGAAGAAACCATGGCAGAAAAATTATTAGAAGTAAAGAACCTCCGTACGGAGTTTAAAAGAGATAAAACATGGGTGACAGCAGTTAATAATGTAAGTTTCTCCATTCAGCCAGGTGAGATTCTTGGTCTGGTAGGAGAGTCCGGATGCGGTAAATCCGTAACCTCCCTTTCCATTATGAAACTTCTGGCACGTAACAGTAAGATTTCCAACGGTGAGATCCTGCTTAATGGCAAGGATCTTCTCAAAGAAGATAAAAAAGGCATGAGAAAGATCAGAGGACGTGAAGTTGCCATGATCTTCCAGGAGCCGATGAACTCTCTGAACCCATGTATGAGAATTGAGAAACAGCTGACAGAAGCAATCCTGCTCCATAACAATTTCTCAAAAGAAGAAGCGCACAACAGAGCATTCGAAGTACTGAAATCAGTAGGTATCCCTGAACCAGATATGACATTAAAGAGTTATCCGCACCAGCTTTCAGGCGGTATGTGCCAGCGTGTTATGATTGCTATGGCAATGTCCTGTGAGCCGGAGCTTCTTATTGCGGACGAGCCGACTACAGCCCTTGACGTTACCATTCAGGCACAGATCCTGGAGCTGATGGAGGACATCAGGGCAAAGAAGAATACAGGTATTCTGATGATCACACATGACCTTGGTGTTGTTGCTGAAATGTGTTCCAGAGTTGTTGTTATGTATGCCGGCCGAATTGTAGAAGAAGCGCCTGTGCAGGAACTTTTTGCAGATCCGAAACATCCATATACACAGGGGCTGATTGGTTCTGTACCGAAACTTGGAAGTGGTGTGGAATCTCTTCCGTCCATTCCGGGAAGCGTACCGGATCTGTCCGTAATGCCGAAAGGATGTAAGTTTGCACCAAGATGTAAATATGCAATGGATATCTGTCATCAACAGGAACCGGAGCTTTCAGATATCAACGAAGCAGGTACCAGAAAATGCAGATGCCATCTGCTCAACAAAAACGGAAAGGAGGCGTAACCTGTGAGCGAGCCGTTATTATCAGTAAAGAATATGAAGAAAACATTCCAGGCAAACGGAGGAATGTTCAGCAAGAAGAAATTTGTCCATGCTGTAAATGATGTATCATTCGATATCTATCCGGGTGAAACTTTCTCTCTGGTAGGTGAGTCCGGATGCGGGAAATCTACGACAGGTAAACTGATTGATCATCTGATCATACCGGACTCCGGTGAAATCTGGTTTGAAGGAAAAGAAATCTCCAGACTTTCAGAGAAGGAAATGCGTCCGTTGCGTTCTGATATTCAGATGGTTTTCCAGGATCCATATGGTTCCCTGAATCCGAGAATGAAAGTTCAGGATCTTATCGGTGAGCCACTTCTGATCCACACAAATATGAGTGCAGGAGAGCGCCTTAAGAAAGTACATGAACTTCTCGGCACTGTAGGATTAAGCCCGTCTCATGGAGAGCGTTACCCGCATGAATTCTCCGGTGGTCAGCGCCAGCGTATCGGAATTGCCAGAGCGCTGACAGTGCAGCCAAAGCTGATCATTGCAGATGAACCGGTATCTGCCCTTGATGTTTCTATCCAGGCGCAGGTATTAAATCTTCTGCAGCAGTTACAGAAAGACTTTAATCTTACCTATCTGTTCATTTCCCATGACCTGAGTGTCGTTGAGATGATTTCAGACAGGATCGGTGTTATGTATCTGGGTACGATCGTAGAGACAGCTCCGAAGAAAGAACTGTATGCAAACCCGAGACATCCATATACAAGAGCACTTCTTTCCGCAGTTCCGATCCCGGATCCGGAAGTGAAGAAAGAGCGTATTACATTAAAAGGTGATCTTCCAAGTCCGAGTAATCCGCCAAGCGGATGTCTGTTCCATACACGCTGCCCACATTGTACAGAAAAATGTAAGACACAGGTGCCGACACCTGTTGAAATTGCACCGGGTCATATTGTAAAATGTCATTATCCAAAACTTACAGAATAGGAATTCCGAAATAACAATATTACACCTGAAGATGAACAGTGAAGAAAACAGGATTCACTGAAAGATACAGGTTATCATGAATGGATGAGGAAAGAGGGGGCTATGTTTACTGAGGAAAGACAAAGCGCAATAGAGAAATGCCTTCGTGAAAACGGAAAAGTCAAGGTTAAGGAATTGAGTGAGATGTTTCAGGTCACAGAAGACTGTATCCGAAAAGATCTTAAGATTCTTGAAAACGCCGGTAAATTAAAGAGAACCTACGGCGGCGCAATCCTTTCACAGGATTATCCGCTGAAGAGAGATGTAGTAGACAGACGCCAGTTTAACCTTGACAAAAAGAGAACAATTGCAGCCAAAGCATTTAAACTGATCAAGAATAACGAAACAATTTTCCTTGATATTTCTACCACAAATATTGAACTGGCAAAGCTTCTTGCTGCGTCAAATATGCGTGTGGTAGTGGTGAGTAATATGATAGATATCCTGCAGATCCTTGCAACAAATCCGTCCATTACTGCAATCGGTACCGGGGGAACAATGTACCAGACAGTAAACGGATTTATGGGAGCTGCAACGATAGAAGTGATCAAGCAGTATAGCTTTGACCGTGCATTTATAGGAAGCTGCGGTGTGGATATGACTGATTGTACAATTACTACATTGGGGGTAGAGGACGGATTGACAAAGAAAGCAGCCGTGCACAGCAGCAGACATAAATATGTTGTTATGGAAAGGGATAAATTCTATTTCAACGATTCTTATAAATATGCATACTTCGATGATATCAGCGGAATTGTTACGGATGAATTTCCAGATGATACGATCGTGAGTACACTGGAGAGAGCCGGGGTGAAATTGTTCTGATGCAGGTAAGTCTTCGGGGGACTTATCTGATCTGGTTAAATCAGTCAGCAGAAAGGATAATCTGTCTGGCTTAAATGAAAAAAGATGGAGGCAAGTACGTGAAAGAATATATTTTGGAAGCCTGTGTAGATTCTGTAGAATCTGCTATGGCAGCGGTTGAAGGAGGCGCAGACAGACTGGAACTTTGCGGTAACCTGATCATCGGCGGAACCACTCCGGGACCGTGGCTTTTTGATGAAATAAGAAAGCGTTCGGATATCAGGATCCATGCTCTGATCCGTCCGCGTTTTGGAGATTTCTGCTATACAGATGCAGAATTTTCCATGATAAAGCATGCAGTGGAAGATTTCAGGAAAATGGGTGCCGAAGGTGTTGTATTTGGGGTGCTGAAGCCGGATGGCACATTAAACATGGAACAGATGAAAGAGCTGATGGAGACGGCAGGGGATATGTCGGTGACTCTTCACAGAGCTTTTGATGTATGTGTGGATCCAATAGAAACAATGGAACAGGCAATCTCACTGGGAATCAATACGATCCTTACTTCAGGCCAGCGCAATGTATGTCTGCAGGGGGCTGATCTTTTGAAGAAGCTGGTAGAGAAGAGTCAGGGACGTATCACGATTCAGGCAGGAAGCGGCGTTGGAGCAGAAGTGATCCGCCAGCTCTATCCGCTTACAGGAGTCAGGGCTTATCATATGACCGGAAAGAGAGTCATTGACAGTGAGATGCAGTTTCGCAAGGATGGAGTCAATATGGGACTTCCGATGCTGAGCGAATATGAGATATGGCGTACGGATGTAGATAATATCCGTGCCGCAAAGAAAGTTCTGGAGGAATTATAATGGCAGAACCGAGAGTTTTTTTAAAAGAGAACAGGGGCCGAATTGAAGAGAACTACCTGGAGCAGGCAAAGAGCCTGCCCCGGGTTTTTGCGCCTGTAGACGAGAGATTACAGAAATGTACAGAGGAAGTGGCGCTTGCATGTAAATATTTATATGCGTTTATGCCGTATAGTGACATTGGCAATTATCCGTTTGAAGTATTTCTGGACTATGCAGAGAATGGTGTGAGGCTCTGGAAAGAGAACCCACAGGTTGCAGACCTTCCGGAAGAAATCTTCCTGAATTATGTGCTGTTTCACAGAGTAAATGAGGAAGAGATCGCACAGTGCAGAACTTATTTCCGCACGGAAATCGGAAGCAGAATACAGGGAATGAACTTCAGAGAAGCAGCGCTGGAAGTGAACTACTGGTGTGCCGAAGAAGCCACTTATCATTGTACAGATGACCGTACTTTATCTGCGATTTCTGTATACCGCAGAGGAAATGGCAGATGTGGTGAAGAGTCTGTGTTCACTGTAAATGCACTGCGAAGCGTAGGCGTACCTGCCCGTCAGGTATATGCGCCGAAGTGGTCTCACTGCGATGACAATCACGCCTGGGTAGAGATTTGGTGTGATGGCAAATGGTACTTCCTCGGAGCCTGTGAGCCCGAAGAAATCCTGAATAAAGGATGGTTTACAAACGCTTCTTCCAGAGCAATGATGATCCATTCACGTGTGTTTGACACCAAGATCCCGGAAGGTGAGGTGATCGGCACAGATGGTATGGTGACCATGCTGAATGAATTGAAAAGGTATGCAGTAACCAAAGAAATTACAGTAACAGTAAAGGATATGCAGGGGTTACCCACAGAGGGAGCTGAGGTTTCCTTTGAGGTACTGAACTATTCAGAGTATGCATCGATCGCAGAGAAGAAAACAGACAGTAAGGGAACTGCCAGACTGACAACAGGACTTGGAAGTCTGCATATTTCCGCAAGAATGTGTTCTGACGGCGAGTGGTTCTATGCAGAAACAGTTATGAACACTGAGAAAGAAGATAACTGTGAACTTTGTCTGGTACCGCAGGATAAAAGAAATGACGGCGAATCAGAAAAATGGACAGCAGCAGATATATTTGCTCCTCATGATGCACCTGTAAACACAGACATGCCGACTCCGGAACAGAAGGCGAAGGGAAATAAGCGTCTGGCAGCAGCCAATGTACACAGAGAGCAGAAAGTAAGAAACTGGTCAAATCCGGAATGTGAACGTTTCCTGGGAAAAAAGGTAAACAGGATAGAAGAAGCCATTGCTGCCTCATACAGAGAGGATCTCCTGGGGGTTCTCACAGAGAAAGACAGAACTGACTGTATCAGTGACGTTCTGGAGGAACACCTGGAGCTGGCAATCCCATATCATGGTATGATGAAAAAGGATACCTTTGTATCTTATGTGTTAAATCCAAGAGTGGATGATGAAGTTCTTCAGAAATACAGAAGAGAGATCAAGAAGCATTTTTCCAGAGCTGAGAAACAGGAGCTGAGAGATGATCCGTCCAGAATCTGGAATCTGATCGAGAAGGCAATTGTTTCCAGACCGGAGAAAGAGCGTTCCAGTGTGATCACAACACCGGCAGGATGCATAAGGACCTGTACAGGAAGCTTCCTGTCAAAGAAAATCCTGTTTGTTGCAATAGCGAGAACCCTTGGAGTAGCGGCAAGACTGAATCCACATGACCGTTCTATGGAATATATGAAAAACGGAAGATTCGTTCCTGTGCTTGCAAGAACAGAGAAGAACTGTACTCTGATCCTGAAAGCAGGAGAGACTGTACAGTGGAAATATTTCCAGAACTGGAGTATTGCAAAACTGGAGAATGGAAGATATACATCACTGAAACTGGGAGCAGAGAATTTCGAAGATCAGATCCTGAATCTGCCGTTGGAATCCGGAAACTACAGGATTCTTACTTCAAACAGACTTCCAAATGGAAATATGTTTGCAAATGAATATCATTTTGAAATTCAGCCCGGAGAGACAAAGGAGATCGAGCTGGTACTCAGGGAAGCAGATCTGGAGGATATGCTGGAGAATATTTCCATGCCGGAATTTATGCTGAAAACTGAGGATGGTACAGAGGTGAAAGCATCTGACCTTACAGCAGACGGAAAACATATCCTGATGTTTCTGGAAGAAGAAAAAGAGCCTACTGAGCATATCTTAAATGAAATGATGGAGCAGGAAGAGGCTTTCGCAGGATATGCAGAGCAGATTATTTTTGTAGTGAGAAGCAAAGAAGCACTGGAGACACCGACACTGTCCAAAGCACTTGCAAAGTTAAAAAATATTCAGATTTATTATGATGATTTCTCAGAGATTATCAATACTCTGGGAAGGCGTATGTACGTAGATCCGGACAAACTTCCGCTGATCATTGTGACGAACGGAAGTCTGAATGGGATTTATGCGACCAGCGGTTACAATGTAGGAACCGGGGATATGCTGCTTAGATTAATGTAACAGAGCGATAAATAAGATGCCCGGAGATGACACCTGTGAGCATCTTCTGGTATTGCCGGATTACATTATTGTATAGATGTAAAGGATTGGATATTGAATTTGCATTTACATAAAGGAGATAAAAAATCATGTATCAGTTTAACAGAAAAGAATATGAAGAACGTATGAAATGGTATCAGGATGCCCGTTTCGGAATGTTTATCCACTGGGGATTATATTCTATTCCTGCAAGAGGAGAATGGGTACGCAGTACAGAGGAGATGCCTGAGGAAGAATACCTTCCGTTTATGAAAGAATTTGATGCCAGAGACTATAATCCGAAACAGTGGGCAAAAGAGGCAAAGGCAGCAGGTATGAAATATGTGGTTCTGACTGCAAAACACCATGATGGTTTCTGTTTATTTGACAGTAAATACACAGATTATAAAGTTACCAATACACCTGCAGGAAGAGATCTGATCAAAGAATATGTGGAAGCTCTTCGCGAAGAAGGTCTGAAAGTCGGTCTGTATTTCACCTTACTTGACTGGCATCATCCGGACTATCCTCATTACGGAGACCGCATCCATCCTATGAGAAACCATCCGGAATGCAGTAATGAAAACAGAGATTTTTCTCGTTATATAGAGTATATGTACAATCAGGTGGAAGAGGTCTGCACAAATTATGGAAAAATCGATATTATGTGGTTTGACTTTTCCTATGACGATATGCGAGGCGAGAAATGGGGAGCAACCAGACTGATAGATATGGTCCGCAGATTACAGCCGGGAATCATCATTGATAACCGTCTGGAAGTCAGTGGTGAGGGAAGAGGATCTCTGTATGAATGCGATCCGACACCGTATCATGGCGATTTTATAAGCCCGGAACAGATCATCCCGCCGGAAGGAATCTGTGACAAAGAAGGGAATCCGATGGTATGGGAAGCATGCTTCACCATGAACAATAACTGGGGCTACTGCGCAAATGACCACTATTACAAACCTGCTTCCATGCTGATCAAGAAGCTGGTAGAGTGTGTTTCCAAAGGTGGAAATATGATCCTGAATGTAGGACCTGATGCGAAAGGTAAATTCCCGAAAGAATCCTCCGCGATCCTGGCGGAAATCGGACGCTGGATGGATAAGAACCATGACAGTATCTATGGATGCGCTCCGGCAGCAGATATCCCGAAACCGGATTACGGACGTATCACCAGAAATGGAAACAAGTATTATGTCCATATTTATGAGAATACATTAGGACCACTGCCGCTGATCGGATTTGACAAGAATAAGATTGTGAAAGTACGTGCCCTGGATGACGGACATGAAGTGCCGATCTCTACTTTATGGGTGCACAGCGATTATCCGGATATCGCATTTGTTGACCTTGGCCCGGATCCTGTACTGCCGGATCCTGTAGACTATGTGCTGGAAGTGGAGATGGCTGAATAAAGATATAGAATAAAAAAAGCTGCCGTATGGCAGCTTTTTTTTATTTCTTAATCGAACTGAGATGCAGGTGTCCGCCTGGCTCAGCAACGGTTTCTCTTGTTTACGAAATAATTCAGAATCCCGCCGCCTATGATAATAACAAGAGCAACAGCAACAACACGTTTCGCTGCTTCCTGCGGCATCTGGCTTTTGGAACCGATGGAATCGGAATAGAAAGTCAGGGTATAATTGATCTCATGAGGGGTACCCATGGCGGTAGTGTCTGCGATTACCGGCATGTTCTCATCCATAATGGTAACCGGGATCTGGAATTCAGAATTCGTTCCTTCCTCATTGACAGGGAGATATTTTTTACCGTCAACGATCATGTAGTCATAATTAGAACTGCTCCACTGGATATCGGCAGTTACTTCGCCGTTTTTCACAGTGATCAAAGTCGGTGAAGTGACACTGGCTTTGCCGCTTCCGCCTTCCAGCTCTACCTGGATGGAATACTCCCCATCTTCTTTATCAAGAGTGAAAGCCTGTGCAGCAGGAACAGAAGTCCATGCTGACAGACAGCAGATCAAAGCTGCCAGAACTGCAAAAATCTTTCTCATATTTCTTTCCTCACTTAAATTCGATAATTTTCATCATCCCACAATTGAAATTAATTGTCAATACTTCGTTGAAAAAGTTATCCTGTTTTAGTATAATAAAAGATACTGTCCGCACGCAACATCATTGAGAACGTAGTGAACAGTGAGCACAATAAATGAATATCTGTGAATTGCTTTGCTGCGAAGCAGCTCCTGCAATTCTGATATCATAAAAATGTATATGCAAATCACAGGAGGATATGGTAATGAGAGGAATTTTATACGGAGTAGGAGTTGGCCCCGGAGATCCGGAACTTATGACATTAAAGGCAGTGCGCCTGATCAAAGAGAATGATATTATTGCAGTACCGGGCGCAGAGGTGCGTGAAACAGTTGCATATAAGATCGCAGTACAGGCAGTACCTGAGCTTGCAGATAAAGAACTCCTGCCAATCTATATGCCAATGACACACGATAAGGCAGAACTGGAACTGAACCATGAAAAAGGAGCCAAGGCGCTGGAAGCAGCACTTGATACAGGTAAGAATGTAGTATTTCTGACACTTGGAGATCCGACTATCTATTCAACATTTTCATATGTGCAGAAGAGAGTAGAAGAGGATGGATATGAGACAAGACTGGTAAGCGGTATCACTTCCTTCTGTGCAACAGCAGCACGCCTGAATATCCCGCTTACAGAGTGGAACCAGCCTCTTCATGTACAGCCTGCAGTTCACCGCCTTGACAGTGAACTGGATCAGCCGGGAACCTATGTGCTTATGAAATCCGGAAGAAAGATGAATCAGGTAAAGGAAATCCTTGAAAGAAGTGGCCGCGAAGTCCGTATGGTAGAGAATTGTGGTATGCCGGATGAACATATTTACAACAGCGTAGAGGAAATTCCGGATGATGCAGGATATTATTCCCTGATCATTGCTAAAGAGAAAGCCGAAGAGAAATGATAGAGACAAAAGATCTGACGAAAATTTTTGACAATTTTACAGCAGTGGATTCCCTGAACCTGAAAATTGAAAAAGGTGAGTTTTTTGGTCTTCTCGGACCAAACGGAGCAGGCAAGACAACGACCATCAGCCTGCTCTCAACCCTTCTTCTTCCGACAAAGGGAGAAATCCTCATAGACGGTCAGCAGCTTACGAGACAACGTCCTGATCTGAAAAGAAAAATCAGTGTGATCACCCAGGAATATTCTATGCGTCAGGATATGAATATGGATGAGATCATGGAATATCAGGGCCGTCTCTATTTTATGCCCGGAAAGCAGATAAAGGAAAGAACAGAGGAGCTTTTGGAGTTCTGTGACCTGCTGAAATTCCGCAAGCGTACAGTCCGTAAGCTTTCAGGTGGAATGAAGCGTAAGCTGATGGTCTGCCGGGCACTCCTGACAGATCCGGAGATCCTGCTTCTGGATGAACCCACAGCAGGAATGGATGCTCTTTCCAGAAGACAGATGTGGAATCTCTTGCGTAAGCTTAATGATAAAAACCTGACGATCCTGCTGACTACTCATTATATGGAAGAAGCACAGAGTCTCTGTAATCGTGTGGCACTGATGGATCATGGTAAGCTGGAGGAGGTAAGTACTCCGTCAGCACTGATCGAGAGTCTTGGTGCTTATGCAGTGGACGAGATGACAGCAGATGGAACACAGAATCACTATTTCCATACACGACAGGAAGCAATCCGGTATCTGGAAGAGCTTACAGGGCAGGCGTCTCTTCGTGAGACAACACTGGAAGACGTCTTTGTAGAAAGAGCCGGGAAACATTTGATTTCAAAATAGCAGATATTAACTGAATCAGGGAAGTCCCCTGCGGAGGTTGCGAAAAAAGTTAGAATAATCTGGAGAAAAATGTATGGGAATTATAACAATATTATGGGAGAAGTGGGTAGAATTCCGCCGGGACTTCTATAAGATTACGCTGGCGGCAATGATCGCACCGCTAATGTATCTGATCGTATTCGGAATGGGAATCCAGACCACTTCTCATGGACAGCCATACCTGAATTTTCTGATTCCGGGTGTGGTATCACTGACAACTATGAACGGAAGCTTCAACGCCATTGCGCAGAACCTGAACGTACAGAGACTGTATGAGAAGGCTTTTGATCAGGTGATGATCTCCCCCACACCATTATGGCAGTTTATTGCCGGACAGATCATCGGGGGAAGTCTGCGCGGTCTGTATGCAGGAGGAATCATACTGCTTCTTACAGCGCCTATTGAGACAGGACTGATCTTCAACGGATGGTCCTTTCTGGTGATGTTCCTGAACGGAGCAGTATTCTCAGCCATCGGCGTGGTGGTTTCCTTTCTGGCAAAAAACCACGCAGACGTGCCGAGGTTTTCCAATTATATCATTATGCCCATGGCATATTTGTGTAACACCTTTTTCTCAACAGAGAAACTTCCGGGATTTATAGGCAAGTTTGTATCAGCCCTGCCATTATCCCAGACCAGCCATCTGATGAGAAACATTTCATCAGGTGAGGCGGTGAATTACACTGGTATTGGGATTCTGCTTCTTTATCTGCTGGTGTTTACTGTAGCAGCATCATGGTTTATTTATAAGAAGAAAAACCTGTAACTGACTGACAAGGAGGAGCCTGTGCTTCTCCTTGACTTATTTATGTATTCGCAAAATCAAGTGCAATAACCAACATTCGCCTGACTGCTACTCAGAAGTATCAGTGGTATTTGTGAGAACATGAAGATTATCAATTTTTCTCTTTTTTTCAGCCGGCAGATAACGGTTATATATAATAGTCTCGCACAAACTGTACAAACTGCTTTACATGGGGTTTCAGAATCCTGTTTTTGCTGTAGACAATATAGAAACTACGCTTATGAGCAGATTCCTCCAGCGGAAAGACAAGAATCTGTTTTGTTCTCTGCAGGTCATTGACAGAGCGTGATGAAAGAATAGAGATTCCCAGACCATTGACAATGGACTTTTTGATGCTTTCCAGGTCATTCATGCGGGCGATCACATTCAGATTGCCTGTTGTGATGCCTGTGCGCTCCAGAAAAAGGTCCATTTCTTTTTTTGTGCCGGAGCCCTTTTCCCTGAGGATAATAGAATCTTTCAGGAAATCATGAAAAATAGCGGGTGTTTCTCTGTCCTTGAGTGCAAGATAGTGATCTGTTACAGGAGTTGCTATGACCAGCTCATCATGGCAGAAAGGAATAAATACGCAGCTCTCATCACGTGTATTCTGGCCTACCAGAGCCAGATCTACAGTTCCGTCCAGTACCCGGCTGATGGATTCTGAACTGTCTGACTGTATGGAGTGAAAATAAACATCCGGGTGCGTTTTTCCGAAAGCAGCAAGCAGTTCCGGCAAAAGATAAGAAGAAGGAATGGTAGATGCAGCCAGATCTATCATATGTTTGTGAGCACCTTTAAAATTTTCAAGCAGATTATTTCTGATTTCCAGCATACGGACTGCACTGTCATAAAGCTGGTAGCCTTTGGCTGTGATCGTTGTTTTCTTTGTAGTACGGATGATCAGTTTCATATGCAGTTCATCTTCCAGGGAACGTATATGCGCACTGATCGTAGGCTGTGTCAGATAGAGGCGGCGGGCCGCCTCTGAGAAGCTGCCGTAGTCCACGACAGCGACGAATGCTTCTAATTGTTTAAATTCCATTGTGAAACTCTCCTTTTATGTACGAAAACGATGTAAGAGTGTACCGACAAGTTGATTCTTGAAACAATCTTGCAGGATAAATTTTCTTATTTCAAGGCGGAGGAGAGAGGCGTAGCGGTGGCTACGGCGACTGACGACAACGCGGAAATAAGAAATTTAGACGTAAGATTGTTCAAGAAATCAACTTGTTGGTACACTAGGATTGTTATAGTAATGCGGATAATGCATCTAAAGCAATATCCAGTTCCTGCTTTGTATTCTCAGGTCCGAAAGAAAAACGGAGAGTACCCTCCGGGTATGTTCCAAGAGTTTTATGTGCGTTTGGTGCACAGTGAAGGCCGACTCTTGTCATAATTCCATAAGTACTGTCCAGCTCAAAGGCGGCCTGAGCCATGTCCATATGTAAGGTCTGGACAGATACAACTGCACAACGGTTTTCAATATTTTTTTTACCGATAATACGCAGAAATTTTTCTTCAGGATCCAGATTCAGGATACCATCTATAAAGTATTGTGTCAGCATTAATTCATGTTGGCGGATTTCTTCCATGGACTGTTTCTCCAGATCACAGAGTGCGGCATGAAGTCCCAGAATCCCAGGTATATTGGGAGTTCCGGGCTCGAAACGATCAGGAAGAAATGCCGGTACTTCTTCAGAATGAGAGGCGCTTCCTGTTCCACCGCTGATAAGAGGCTCAATCTGCGCTGCCAGTTTATTGCGGATCAGAAAGCCACCTGTTCCCTGTGGCCCTCTGAGTCCCTTGTGACCTGTAAATGCCAGTGCGTCTATGTGACATTTCTCCATATCAATGTTAATGGTTCCTGCCGTCTGTGCAGTGTCCAGAATAAAAAGAAGCCCATGTTCTTTGCAGAAATCTCCGATTTCCTGTGCTGGCATGACAGTTCCGCATACATTAGAAGCATGAAGACAGACCACAAGCTTAGTCTCAGGATGAAGGAGTGCGGTCGCTTTATCAAGCAGAAGACTGCCGTCAGAAGCGCATGGGATCCTGTCAAAAGAAATTCCATGTTTCTCCAGCTGTACAAGGGGACGCATCACTGCATTATGCTCCATGGCAGTTACAAGTACATGATCGCCGGGTTTCAGAAGTCCTTTCAGAAGAACATTCAGACTGGCAGTGATATTTTCTGTAAAAATAACATTCTTACCCTTTCCGGAAGTAAAGTGAAAGAGCTTCAGAAGCTGTTCTCTTGTCTCAAAAATCTGTTCTTCCACAGAATAAGCTGCCCGGTATCCTCCCCGGTTCACATTCACAGCAGAGCCTGCCAGGTAATCATAAACTGCCTGTGCAACAGATGGTGCCTTTGGAAAAGACGTACTGGCCTGATCCAGATAGATTTTATTCATAATAACAAATCCCCCGATTTTTATATAGTTAAAGATTCTATAGCAATTCGTGGATATCAAGTTAAGGACAAAATACTTTTTGACCCTAACATCATATCTTATCTGTAGTATAGCACAACTTATAAATGATTTCTATAAATAACTATAAAATACGGCTATAATGAATTAGTGATTTCAGCATAATAATGATAAAATAGATACAAAGAAATTGCGCTGACAACAAAAAAAGTCAGTGTAAAAGGAGGAAAGAAATGAAAAACGAAAAGGGAACCATAGTTCTGGCAGGAGGCGTAATCGGTCTGATCGCTGCAATTCTGGTGTTTTTTGGAAATCCGGCAAATATGGGCTTCTGTATTGCCTGTTTCCTGAGAGATACCACAGGTGCGCTGGGACTTCATTCAGCGGCAGCAGTTCAGTATATCCGCCCGGAGATCATTGGTCTGGTGCTTGGAGCATGTATCATTTCACTTGCTAAGAAAGAGTTTCGTCCAAGAGGCGGCTCTGCACCTGTGACCAGATTTACACTTGGCGCATTTGTTATGATCGGATGTCTGATGTTTCTTGGATGTCCTTTCCGTATGATTCTGCGTCTGGCAGGCGGAGACGGAAATGCTCTGTTTGGACTTGTTGGATTTGTAGCCGGTATTCTTACAGGAACTGTTTTCCTGAAGAAAGGTTACACACTGAAACGTTCTTATAAGATGCCGAAGCTGGAAGGCAGTATTTATCCTGCATTCCAGATCGTGATGCTTCTGTTGCTGGTAGCTGCACCTGCATTTATCCATTTCACAGAGCCGGAAGGCGGACCTGGAGCAAAACATGCTGCAATTGTTATCGCACTGGCAGCAGGAATTATCGTTGGAATTCTGGCACAGAGAACACGTCTGTGTATGGTCGGCGGTATCCGTGATGCGGTACTTTTTAAAGAATATAAATTACTGTTCGGTTTTGCTGCAATTCTTGTGACAGCACTGGTAATGAATCTGATCCTCGGTGCAGTTACAGGAACATCCTATTTCAATCCGGGATTTGCGGGACAGCCGATCGCACACACAGATGGACTGTGGAACGCACTGGGAATGTATCTGGCAGGCTTTGGATGTATCCTCCTCGGTGGATGCCCGCTTCGTCAGCTTATCCTGGCAGGAGAGGGAAACACAGATTCAGCTGTGACTGTTCTCGGTCTGATGGCAGGCGCTGCTTTTGCCCATAACTTCGGACTGGCATCTTCCGGTGAAGGTCCTACAGCAAACGGAAAGATTGCAGTTATTATTGGGATTGTGGTAGTTGCAGTAATCGCAGCAGTGAACTCCATGAGAAAAGAAGAAGCCTGATTGTCGGAATGCAGACATCATTTCCGCAATCAATACGCTCACTTTGCGGAAAGTATTTTTTTAGACACACTCTAAAAGGAGAGAGAGACGAATGAAGAAAGTAGATGCAAGAGGTTTATCCTGTCCGGAACCAGTGATCCGTGCAAAGAATGCAATGGAATCCGGAGACAAAGAATATGAGATCCTGGTTGATAACGTAGTTGCAAAAGAGAATGTATCCAGATTTGCAACACATCAGGGATATCAGGTACAGGCAACAGAGCAGGGAGATGATATCCTGCTGAAACTTACAAAATGATCACATATATAGCAACCTTCTATTCCCATTATGGAGCTATCCAGTTTCGAAGAAACTGCCAGGCAATGAATCTGAGTGCAGAAGTCATGCCGGTCCCAAGAGATTTAAGCTCCTCCTGCGGAACCTGTGTGAGATTTCATACAGAAGCGGACTTCCCGGAGAAAACAGAGGAAGTCGAGCAGATTGTCAGAGTAGAACCGCAGGGCTATGTGGGGATTTATCATGCGGATGAAGAATAAAAGTATCATTTGGTTCATCCTTTGAATAACTGCGCGTCGCATTCTCGTTATTTTCCAATGATGAGAGTCAGACGCGCAATTTTGTTTCAATCTGGGAAATAACTATACCATTCGCTTGTCTGCGAATCCGATTGCACAGGTATAAAAGCCTCAGCGTAGCCCGCTATGCCTGCGTTTTTATAATAATATAAGAACGGAAGTTTACTTAAAAACATATATATGGTATAAACATTTTATAGACAAGGATATCTTTAACATTATTGTATGAATCTATAAAATATCGTAAAACAGGAGGCGTTTAAATGATCAGACTTCAGGATATTGCAGATATGGCGGGGGTGAGCCGGACTACGGTTTCCAATGTGATCAATGGAAATACCAAGAGAGTGTCTCAGGAAACCATAGATAAGATTACCCGCATTCTGAAAGAACAGAATTATGTTCCACATATGGGATCTGTGATGTTGTCAGGTCATGGCTCCAGAATCATCGGAGTAGTGCTTGGATTTGCAACTGCTCATGGAATGCAGTCTCTGCAGGATTCCTTTGTGGGAGAGCTGATCGGAACCATACAGACAGAAGCAGAACGGAAAGGTTATTTCGTCATGCTTATCGGTGGGGAAAAAATTGAAGATGTAGTAGACATGGCTTCCAGGTGGAATGTTGAGGGTCTGATCATTCTGGGATATGATGAGGAACGATACAGACAGCTGTCCAGAAAACTGAACAAAAAGATGATATTGATCGATGCATATCCGGAAGGTGAATACACCTTCCAGAATGTAGGAGTTGACGATTATTCCGGTGGATATCAGGTTGGAGAATACCTGTATTCCTGTGGATATCACAGGGCATTGTTTATCGCAGAGACAGATAAGGACAGTGATTCCCGCAGATGGAACGGATTTAAACAGGCTATGGAAAAGCAGGGTGGTTTCTGCAGCAAATCGCGTCTGATCGTAGTTCCGGGGGAGAAGAGACAGCGCCTCAGCAGGTATGAAGAACTGCTTCCTCGTTTCCTTGAAGTAAAGGCGCTGGCGTTTTCTTCGGATTACGGAGCGATTGAGGCTATGAACTATTTCTTTGACCATGGGATTAAGGTTCCGGATCAGATTTCCATAGTAGGTTATGATGACAATATTTATGCGGAGTTTGTCCGTCCCAGGCTGACTACGGTTCATCAGGATATCCACCAGAAGGGCGTGATCTCCCTGCGTCGTCTGCACCGGATGATAGAGGGAGAAACTTTAAAAGAAATGAATATCAAGAGCCCGGTGCGGCTGATAAAAAGAGAGTCTGTGAAGGAATAGCAGGCTCTCTTTTACAATTTACAGAACTTATCTGGTTGGGTTAACAGTGTAAAAACATACTGATTATTGTATGATATGCACAAAAATAGATTGTAAATTTTGTATGAAATTTAAGTTTCCCGAGAAACCTGTTGATTTTTACAGACAGACTGCGTTATGATAAAGTCACCAAGGGAAAACAGAGGTTGCGCAGCCTTCGTAGTTAATGAAAATTAAATTATGGAGGAGAAAAAATGTATAAAAAAATAATAAGCACATTGGTAATTGGTACTTTGCTTGCCGGCACATTAACAGGATGCGGCGGTTCATCTGACGCAGGATCTTCAGCGAAAAGTTCAGGTAAAACAGAACTGGAACTTTTTTCCACAAAACCTGAGAACAAGGATACGATTCAGAAACTGGTAGACAAATATAATGAAAGCCATGACGATGTGACAGTAAAGGTTACTGCTCCGCCGGATGCAGGAACAGTATTAAAGACCAGAATGGCAAAGAATGATATGCCAGACATCGTAGCAATGGGTGGAGATAATAACTACACTGAGGTTGAGGGTGCAGGTATGCTGCTTGACCTGGGTGATCAGGATTATATCAAGGATGTACAGGAAGCCTATATTGACATGGTTTACGATGTAAATAAGGACAAAGAAGAGACAATATATGGTGTTCCATTTGCTACAAATGCTTCCGGTGTCATCTACAATACAGAGAAATTCGAAGAGCTTGGACTGGAAGTTCCGAAGACCTGGGATGAGTTTATAGATGTTCTGCAGAAAATCAAAGATGCAGGCGAGCAGCCATTACTGATGACTTACAAAGACGCATGGACAGCACTTGCACCGTGGAACTCCATAGCAGCAGACCTTGCACCGGAGAGCTTCGCAGATGACCGCAAAGCAGGCAAGACAACATTTGTGGGAACACATGAGGAGATTGCAGAGAAATATCTGACACTTCTTGATTATGCACAGGATGATTACATGGGACTTAGCTATGATGACGGAAACAAGAAATTTGCCAACGGTGACGCTGTAATGATCATCAACGGAAACTGGGCGATCAGCCAGTACCGTAATGCTAATCCGGATGTAAAAATAAACATGTTTGCACTGCCGTCTTCCAATGATGAATCCCAGAACAAGGTTACCTCAGGTGTGGATGTGCTTCTGGGCGTAAGTAAGAGCAGCTCTAATGTAGATGCAGCCAAAGATTTCGTTTCCTTTATGATGGAAAAAGAAAATATACAGACTTATATTGATGAGCAGTTCTCATTCTCCGCATTAAAGGGTGTAGAGCAGAGTGATGAAGCAGTATCAGGTGTACAGGAAGACATCAGCAATGGTAAAGTTGCCAACTTTGAAGACCACTACTATCCATCAGGACTGGATATGGCCGCACTGGTTGCTGGATTTAGTTTAAATCGTGCAAATGGAATGGATGATAAGGAAAACATCGATCAGTTCCTGAAACAGTGTGATGAGAAATATGATGTTGCGAATGTAGATTAAGTGAGGGGATGAGCCTATGAAGAAAGCAGCGAATCGTAAAAGACCTGCTGTCAACAAAATTTACTATATTTATGTTGGTATTCTTGCAGTATTATTTTTCATCTTCCATACAATTCCGTTCCTGAAAGGTGTGTTCTACAGCTTTACTGACTGGAGAGGATACGGAGAGTGGAATTTCGTAGGGCTGCGTAATTACCTGCATATGTTTGTAGATGCAGATACAGGAAATGCTTATATTTTTACCTTTAAATTTGCTGTGATCACTACGATCCTGGTTAATGTGATCAGCCTTGTGCTTGCATGCGCGTTAAATGCAAAGATTAAATTTAAAAATACCATTAAAGCGTTTTATTTTCTGCCATATATGCTGGGAAGTCTGATCGTGGGATTCATTTTTAACTATATTTTTGCAAACCTGGTTCCGGAGCTTGGAAAAGCTCTGGGAATCAAGGCTCTCAGTGTGAATATTCTGGGTACCAACAATGCGATCTGGGGAATCATTGCAGTATCTCTGTGGATCGGATGTGCATTTAATACACTGATCTATATTGCAGGACTCCAGTCTATTGATACAGATGTATATGAAGCTGCTGACCTGGACGGAGCTACAGGCTTCAAGCGTTTCAGCAAGATCACATTCCCTCTTCTGGCACCGTCCTTTACCATTAATATGGTGCTCTCTGCCAAAGGTTACCTGATGGTTTACGATCAGATCATGGCCATGACAGATGGTGGACCTGGAACCGCAACCACTTCCATTGCAGTCCTGATCTATAAGAGAGGATTCGGTGGAGGACAGTTCGCCTACCAGTCAGCCAATGCAGTTATGCTTTTCATCGTAGTTGTACTGATTTCTATATTCCAGCTGCGTATACTTGAGAAGAGAGAGGAGAAGTTAGGATGAAACAGGGTGTAGCGAAGGTAAAAGAACGTTACAACTGGCCTGTAACGATTCTTCTTATCATAGGAATTGTGCTGATCATTCTTCTGCCTCTGTATATGGCATTGATGATCGCCATCAAGGATCCATCTGATATGAATAACGTACTGGCACTGCCCAGAAAGCTGCGTCTGCAGAACTTCGTAGATGCCTGGGTGATGACCGATTTCCCCCGGAAATTTTTTAACACTGCATTTATTACAGTGATCAATCTGGTCTTTACGCTGATCACAAACTCCTTTGCAGCGTATGCAATAACCAGAAACAGGAAAAAGAGCAAATTCTTTTCCATTATGTATTACTACTTTATCAGTGCTATGTTTATCCCATTCCAGGTAATCATGCTTCCGTTGGTTGTACAGGCGAATGCCTTCCATCTGGATAATATTTACGGTATTACTTTTCTATACATTATCTTCGGTCTGCCTATGAACATTTTCCTTTATACAGGTGCGATCAAGGCGATACCGGAAGCACTGGATGAAGCAGCAATGATTGATGGGGCAAACCCTATCCAGACTTTCAGCCGGATTATTTTCCCGGTATTAAAACCAACTACTGCAACAGTAGCGATTCTTTCCTTTATGTGGACATGGAACGACTTCAACATGCCGCTGGTACTCTTAAGTGATGAGAGCCAGCAGACCTTACAGCTTGCACAGTATGTATTCAAGACCCAGTTCTCTGTAGACTATAACCTGGCATTTGCTTCTTATCTGCTTGTACTGGCACCTGTACTGATCGTATATATCTTCTGTCAGAAGTGGATCATGAACGGTGTTGTTGCCGGTGCAGTAAAATAACACAACAGTAAGATTGAGAAATGCAAACAGGAGGCTTAAGTTATGAAGAAAACCTGGTGGAAAGAAAGTGTTGTATATCAGATTTACCCCAAAAGTTTTAAAGACAGTAACGGAGACGGCATCGGGGATATCAGAGGAATTATAGAAAAGCTTGACTATCTGAAGGAGCTGGGTGTAAATGTACTTTGGATCTCGCCTATGCTTGAATCTCCGCAGGATGATAACGGCTATGATATTTCTGATTACAGAAAGATTTATAAAGATTACGGAACCATGGAGGATTATGAAACTCTCCTTGCAGAGGCACACAAAAGAGGAATCAAGATCCTTATGGATCTGGTTGTAAACCATACTTCCGATGAGCATTCCTGGTTCGTCGAGAGCCGTAAATCCAAAGATAATCCTTACCGCGACTATTATATCTGGAGAAATCCGGTGAACGGTAAGGAGCCAAATAACTGGGGCGGAGTATTTGGCGGTTCAGCCTGGGAATATGACGCACAGACAGATATGTATTATCTTCACCTGTTTTCCAAGAAGCAGCCGGATCTGAACTGGGAGAACGACAAGGTTCGCCGGGAAGTTTATGATATGATGAACTTCTGGTGTGAAAAAGGAATCGATGGTTTCCGTATGGACGTGATCAGTATGATCTCCAAGGATCAGGCATTTCCTGACGGAGAGATGAATAACGGATTGTATGGTGATTTTGGTCCGTACAGTGTTCATGGTCCAAGAATCCACGAATTCCTGCATGAAATGAATCAGGAAGTTCTTTCTAAATATGATGTGATGACTGTGGGGGAAACCTCAGGAGTTACCATTGAGGAAGCACAGAAATACGCAGGTGATGACAGAGAAGAACTGAATATGGTATTCCAGTTTGAACATGTAGAAATCGGCGGCGGTGATTATGGCAAGTGGACCACAGAACGGTATGATTTCAAAGAGTTCAAGAAGATCATGATCAAATGGCAGGAAGAACTGGCAGGAAAAGCATGGAACAGTCTTTTCCTTGGGAACCATGACCAGCCAAGAAGTGTATCCAGATTCGGAAATGATAATCCTGCTTACCGGGACATTTCAGCCAAGATGCTGGCAACCTGCCTTCATATGATGCAGGGAACTCCCTATGTATATCAGGGTGAAGAGCTTGGAATGACTAACATCTATTTCGACAAGCTTGAGGATTACCGCGATATCGAGAGCCTTCATTATTTCACTGAGCTGACAGAGACAGGCAGACTGACACCGGAGTATATGATGAAATGCCTGATGCTCAGAAGCCGCGATAATGCCAGAACACCTATGCAGTGGGACACTTCCGCAGGTGCAGGGTTCACTACAGGGGAACCATGGATCAAGGTAAATCCAAATTACCAGCAGATCAATGCAGCAGATCAGTTAAAAGATCCGGACTCTGTTTTCCATTATTATCAGAAGCTGATTCGTCTGCGTAAAGAAATGGACATCATTGTGTACGGAGAATTTGAGGCTCTGTACCGCGATCATGATCAGATATTCGCTTACATAAGAAAGCTTGGATCAGAGAAGCTGCTCACAGTATGTAATTTCAGTGCACAGGAAGCGGAAATGGAACTTCCGGAAACATTCGCAGAAGGAGCTCAGTGCCTGATTACGAATATGGGAAGAAAAGTATTTGACAGGAAAATCATTCTGAATCCATATGAGGCGTTTGTGCTTTACAAAAAATAAAATAGTCTGAAATAAAATACCCTTTCGTATGACATGACGGAAGGGTATTTTTGCGTTCACAGTAACGTAGCCAAAATTCATTCCAGATTGCCTGCGGCAATGAAATTTTGGCTTGTATGTCTCGGGATTTTGGCATATTCATGCCAAAACACCTCGCGGAATAGTGGTGTGTGAACAGTAACAAACAGAAAGAAAACTCAGAAAAAAATCACAAATGATATTGAAATAAATGCCTGTATATAGTATAATCAGACGCAAATAAAAGAAAATTCTTCGGGGTTGTGGTGATCAGCATCAGCTGAGATTCCCTACCGGCGGTTATAGTCCGCGACCCGCTTAGGCGGCTGATCTGGTGAAATTCCAGAACCGACAGTATAGTCTGGATGAGAGAAGAACACGCGATATTTACCATACGTGCTCATTACCCCGGATATGATCCGGGGTTTTTTATATGTTGAAGAAAATCTTCATTATATAAAAAGCTTGTGGAATTTTCTTTTAACAGGATATGAGATATATCCCTAAAGAATAATTTCAAAGGAGAGAAACAGTATGAGTGAACAGGTATTAAGAAATGGAAATGCGATGGCAAGGAGTAAGACGAGGACTATCACACAGATAGCCATGCTTGGCGCTATCGCAGGAATTTTAATGAATCTGGAGTTTCCGCTTCCTTTCCTGGCACCGACTTTTTATCAGCTGGATTTTTCAGAAATCCCGGTACTGGTTGGCTCATTTGCAATGGGACCGATCGCAGGTGTACTGATCGAGCTGGTGAAGATTCTTGTGCATCTGGTAACAAAGGGCTCTATGACAGCAGGTGTAGGCGATGTGGCAAACTTTATCTTTGGATGTACATTTGCAGTTCCGGCAGGTCTGATCTACCGCTATAAATCTGTTAAGAGCAGAAAACATGCAGTGATCGGAATGGCAGTTGGAACCGTACTTACAGCAGTAGTTGCATGCTTTATCAATGCATTCGTGTTACTTCCGGCATACGGAAAGGCTTTTGGAATGCCGGTAGAAGCATTTATCGAAATGGGAAGTGCAGTACACAGTTCTGTAAATAATCTTCTTACATTTGCAGCAATGATCATTTTCCCATTCAACATATTCAAATATGCTCTGACATCCCTGATCGTATTCCTGATTTATAAGAGAATCCGCGTGGTGCTCAAGGGAGATTAATTTTATATCTGATAAAGAATAAATAAATTGGCAGTACAATAAATAAAAAAGAAGAACAGCCGTATGATGAAAAATCTGCGGCTGTTCTTTTTTTTTATGTGTAAAAAATAATTACGGAAATTGTCAGACAGACTTAAAAAAGATACGATAATATGGTAAGATAAAACAGACGATATAAACATCGGAATGTGAGGTTTATAAAATGAATGATACAGGAATTAGACCGGAAGTTATAGAAGAAATCCGAAACCTTGCGCAAAAATATGATATTGAAAAAGTAATTCTTTTTGGTTCGAGAGCAAGAGGAGATTTCAGAAGAACAAGTGATATAGATATTGCAGTCACAGGAGGAGATTTTGCAAGGTTTGCGTTAGATGTGGATGAAGAGACAAGTACTCTTCTGGAGTATGATATTGTAAATCTTGATCGTGACATGCAGGATGAATTAAGAGAATCTATAGAGAAGGAAGGGAGGATTTTGTATGAGAAAATATGAGAATTTCTGCAATGCACTGTCTAACATGAAAGATATTTATAATTATGAAGAACCATATGATAATGTAGTGATTACCGGACTCGTAGGATTGTATGAAATTTGTTTTGAGCAGTCATGGAAAATGATGAAAGAAATACTGGAGATTCATGGATATGCAGAGGGAGCAACAGGTTCACCGAAAATCATTCTGAAGACTGCCTATAAAGCAGGAATGATAAGAGATGAGGAGCAGTGGCTTCGTGCATTGCAGGCAAGAAATAATGTTACACATTCTTACAATCAGAAAATTGCGTTAGGAATTATAGCTGATGCAAAAGAAGAGTTTTATCAGATGTTTTGCGAACTAAAAACAGAGATAGAAGAAAATTGGCTGTAATAATCAGCGAAGGTATAGAAAGCGAAAGGAAGTATCCATTATGGGACAGATACACAATATTGAAAAATTGACAGATTGTAAATTTTTAAATTTGTATCATTTAAATGCAACAAGTGTTCACAACACTCCTGTGTCATATTTCGTGGCATCACGTGCGAAGAGTATTAACGAATTAAAGATAAAAACAGGTAAAAACACTCCGGATGGCGTGATCATTTACAGTCTTTATGGGGAAAAGAGAGACAGAGTTGTATTAGTACGTCAGTACAGATACGCAATCGGCGGATATATCTACGAATTCCCGGCAGGTCTGGTAGAACCGAACGAAGAATTCCATGAGGGTGCAGTAAGAGAAATGTACGAGGAAACAGGACTGAAATTCACACCGCTGAAAGTAGATCCTGCATTTGAGAGACCTTATTTCACAACGGTTGGAATGACAGATGAATCCTGCGCAACTGTTTATGGATATGCGGAAGGTGAAATCAGTAAAGATGCACAGGAAGACACAGAGGAAATTGAAGTTGTACTTGCTGACAGAGAAGAAGTAAAGAGGATTCTGCGTGAAGAAAATGTAGCAATCATGTGTGCATATCAGCTTATGCATTTCCTTCAGGATGAAGAACCTTTTGCATTTTTGAAGGAAGAACTTTAACCAAATCAGGCAAGTAGCGAAGAGGATGATTTTATCTGCTTGACTAAGGAGAATTAAAGGAGGATTAAGATAATGGCAAAATGGCAGAGAAGCTTCTTCCAGCCTGTGCTTCCGCTGGGAGAAGATGGACGGAGAGTTACAGGAAGTAAAGAACACATTGCACTTTCCAGAATGGCAGCAGGAGAGGGAATGGTCCTTTTGAAAAATGAGAAAAATACACTTCCAATCCGGAGAGGGACGAAAGTCGCACTCTTTGGTAAGGGTACTGTAGACTACGTAAAAGGCGGCGGAGGAAGTGGCGATGTAACTGTAGAATATATCCGTAATCTTTATGAGGGCATGAAGATTAAAGAGGATGAGGGAAAAGTAGAAGTTTTCGATAAACTTGCGAAATATTATGAAAAAGATATTCAGAAACAATACGCAGATGGTGCAGTACCAGGTATGACAGTTGAGCCGGAGCTCCCGGATGAACTTCTGAATGAAGCGCGAGAATATACAGATACTGCAGTAATTACCATTTGCCGTTTTTCAGGTGAAGGATGGGACAGAAAATGTGAAGCTGCACAGGACGGATACGTTCTTGACGGAGAGGAAAAAAGAAACTCCGAGCTGTCAGCGAAGATTTTTGAAAACGGTGATTTCTGCCTGACAAATGCAGAGAATATCATGGTAGAGAAAGTAAAGAAAGCATTCACACATGTAATCGTAGTGATGAATGTTGGCGGTATCGTGGACACGAAATGGTTCAGAGACTGCGATGAGATCCAGTCAGTACTGATGGCATGGCAGGGCGGTATGGAAGGTGGTCTTGCAACAGCAGATATACTTTGTGGTGATGTTAATCCATCCGGTAAATTATCCGATACTTATGCAAAAGATCTGGAAGACTATCCATCTACAGCAAACTTCCATGAGTCTGCATTCTATGTAGATTACACAGAAGATATTTATGTAGGATACCGTTACTTTGAAACAATTCCGGGTGCAGCGGAGAGAGTAAATTACCCATTTGGATTTGGACTTTCCTACACAGATTTTGACTGGAAGGTGACTGGTGCTTCCGAAGAAAACGGTGTGATCACAGTTCTTACTGAAGTAACCAATACCGGAAAAACAGCAGGAAAAGAAGTTGTCCAGCTCTATTACGGAGCACCACAGGGTAAACTCGGAAAGCCTGCGAAAGTGCTGGGAGCATTCAAAAAGACCAGCATTCTTCAGCCGGGTGAACGCCAGATCCTTACCCTGAAAATTCCTGTGAATCAGATGGCATCCTACGATGATCTGGGTAAAGTATGCAGATCAGCCTATGTTCTGGAGGCAGGAGAATATGCAATTTATATTGGTACAAACGTAAGAGATGCAGCGAAGATTGACTTTACATATGTAGTAAAAGAAGACACAGTAACTGAGCAGTTAAGCCGGAAGGCAGCACCATATCATCTTCAGAAACGTATGCTTGCGGACGGTTCTTATGAGGAACTTCCACAGCGTGAATATGTGGAAGAAGAAGGACTTCCGAGACAGGATAAATATGCCATCGGTCTTCCATGCCCTGATACAAGAGGACAAAAAGGAATAGACTTTCTTGATTTTCTTGATTCCAAGGGAGTTCAATTCTCTGATGTAGCAGATGGTAAAATGACATTGGATGAGTTTATGGATATCCTGACATTGGATGACTGTATCAATCTCCTTGGCGGACAGCCAAACACAGGATGTGCCAATACATTTGGAATGGGAAATCTTCCGGAATACGGAGTCCCGAATGTGATGACTGCAGACGGACCAGCCGGACTTCGTATTCTTCCGAAATGCGGAGTGAACACAACTGCCTGGCCATGTGCCACACTTCTTGCCAGCACCTGGGATGAAGAACTGGTAGAGAAAGTTGGTAAAGTAGGAGCGGAAGAAGTAAAAGAAAATAATATCAGTATCTGGCTTACTCCTGCCTGCAACATTCACAGAAGCCCGCTCTGTGGCCGTAACTTTGAGTATTATTCTGAAGATCCGTACCTTGCAGGAAAGACAGGTGCAGCTATGGTAAGAGGCATCCAGTCTCAGCATATCGGAGCAAGTGTAAAGCATTTTGCAGCCAATAATAAGGAGACAAACCGTAAGGATTCTGATTCCAGAGTATCCGAGAGAGCACTCCGTGAGATTTATCTGAAACAGTTTGAGATCATTGTAAAAGAGGCTCATCCATATACAATTATGTCCTCCTATAACCTGATCAACGGCATCCACGCCTCAGAGAACAAAGAACTCCTGACAGGTATTCTCCGGGATGAATGGGGATTCGACGGACTGGTTACAACAGACTGGTGGACATTCGGAGAACACTACCGTGAGACAAAAGCAGGAAACGATATCAAGATGGCAGCAGGATATCCGGAACGCATAAAAGAAGCATATGAAAAAGGGTTTATTACTGAAGCAGAAATCCGTCTCAGCGCAAGAAGAATCCTGAATATGATTCTGAAAATTGACTGATGAGTATCATTAATATTTTATACAGGAGCAAAAAAGATAATGGATGAGCGTAAACGAAGTTTACGAAAAGAAATAGTCAGGCTGGCACTTCCGATTGCACTTCAGCAGTTCATGACAGCCCTGGTCGGAGCATGTGATGCGATCATGCTGGGAAAGTTAAGTCAGGATGCCATGTCAGCTGTATCACTGGCCACACAGGTTACTTTTGTATTTAATCTGTTTATGTTTGCATTTATGGCAGGCGAGAATATGTTTGTGGCACAATATTATGGAAAAGGGGATTACACGGGTATTTCCCAGGTGTTCAGCCTTGTGACAAAGATTTGTGGATGTATTGCAGTAGTATTTCTGGCAGGAACCCTTTTCTTTCCGGAACAGCTCATGAGAATCCTGACAAATGAGGAAACTCTGATCGTTCTGGGAAGTGAGTATTTAAGAGTCATCGGCATTTCCTATGTGTTTTCGGGAATTGCACAGACTGTTCTGGCAATCATGAAGAACTGTGGTGCAGTAAATATGAGTACCCTGATCAATGGGGTTATGGTAATTCTCAATATCGCATTGAATGCTGTTTTCATTTTTGGCCTGTCCGGCTTTCCGAAGATGGGGATTAAAGGTGCTGCACTGGCAACCGTACTTGCAACAGTTTTGCAGTTCCTGTGGAGTGTTGGTTATGTATTGTGCAGGATCAGAGCTGTAAAATTCAGTCTCAGAAGCTGTGAGAAAAAGTTATTTGGCCGTTTCTGGCAGAAAGCCGTTCCGTTATTGATCAATAATCTTGCATGGGGAATAGGTTTTTCCATGTATTCTGTGATCATGGGACATCTGGGAACGGATGCTGTTGCCGCCAATGGAATAGCGAATATTTCCAAAAATCTTGTTGTATGCTTCTGCCTCGGACTTGGAAATGCAGGCAGTATCATAGTGGGAAACCGTCTTGGTGCAGACCGTCTGCAGGAAGCAAAAGAGATAGGCGAGACACTTACCAAAACTGCGATTATTGCAGGAATTGTATCAGGCCTTGTCCTGATTGCCTTATCCCCATTTATCACAAAAATGGTAGATCTCACCCCGACAGCCCGCGGATATCTGCAAAAAATGCTGCTGATCTCTTCCTATTACATCGCAGGAAAATCAGTAAACTGTATGACAATAGGCGGAATCTTCGCAGCAGGCGGAGACTCCAAATTTGGAATGCTGTGTGATTCTGTAACTCTGTGGTGTATCATTGTTCCTCTGGGATGCATCTGCGCATTTATCCTGAAACTGCCGGTTATGGTTGTCTACTTTGTACTCAATCTGGACGAGATCATTAAACTGCCGGTGGTCTATAAACATTATACGAAATATAAATGGATTAAGAATCTTACATAATTTTACACGCTTCACAGGCACATATACCGGATATCCGGGACTATGTGCCTGTTTTGTCTTAATGATATTTATGCATCCGTACATAATAGCTGATGCATAAGATCACAGTGGCTCCGCTCCATGCTGCAATCTCTGCAAAGAAAATACCGTCCTGTCCGATAAAATGGGGAAGGATCAGTGCAGCACTGATACGCATGACAAATTCAGCCATACCACTTAGCATAGGCATTAAGGTATCTCCCAGCCCCTGAAGTGCAGATCTGTACACGTACAGGAAGTACAAAACCCAGAGCATGGCAGCCATAATAGAGAGGTATTTAAAAGCAATTGCCAGTACCTGCTGTGTCTGCTGCGGTTCACCTGAGATGAAAAGTGAGAGAATATTTTTTCCAAATAAAAACATGGCAGCAGAAATGATTAGTGAGGTAAGCAGGGAAAGCAGCATACTGCTGCGGACGCCTTTTCTGATCCTGTCAATCTTTCCGGCTCCCAGATTCTGACCCACATAGGTAACGATGGCATATCCATAGGAAATAGCAGCCATTTCCAGCAGACCATAAAGCTTGTTTGTAGCTGTAAATCCTGCTACAAAAAGGAAACCGTAGCCATTGATCACATACTGGACTACCAGACCGCCCACACCGATGATGATATTCTGGAATACAACAGGAATACCAAGTTTCATCAGGCGGGCATTCATGCCGGAGGCAGGCATAAAATCTGCTCTGGTCAGATGAACGATATCAATTCTGCGTAAAATCAGGAAACAGTAAACAGCGGAGAAGCTCTGTGCGATCACAGTTGCGATTGCTGCTCCTGCCACACCCCATCCGAAGCCTGCCACAAAAAGGATGTCCAGTGAGACATTCAGCACAGATGCGATGATCATTGCGGTCAGCGGTGTTTTACTGTTTCCCATAGCCCTTAGGGCAGAGGCAAACATATTATAGGCTGCTGTGGCGGGGATTCCACAGAAAATGATGCGCAGATATAACAGGGACATTCCGATAATATTGGAAGGTGTATGAAGCCCTGTTAATACCAGCGAAGCAAATAACTGGCTGAGAATCAATACTCCGGCTGCGATGAATGCGGTCAGCCGGTAACTGTGAGCCAGAGATTTACGCAGATTTTCGAAATCCTTTGCCCCATAATACTGGGAGAGTTGAATAGAAAATCCCTGAGTGAGACCTGTGGATATTCCTGTGACAACCCACATCAGAAAGTCAACAGCACCCAGTGCGGCAAGAGCCTCCACACCTGCAACCTGGCCAACAACCATGGTATCCACCATTGTATAAAGCTGCTGACAGATATTTCCCAACATCAGGGGAATTGCAAAAAGAATGATCAACCGTCCCGGTGAACCGGAGGTCATATCCTGAATCTTGGTTTTCATTAGTATAAAAGTTCCTTTCCTGAGCATATTTGAAAAAGTTTAGAAATGATTATTCGAATATGCCCTGATATTTACATTAATAATTTGTAACTATTCAGTAGTCTGCTATCCCGCGAGGTGTTTTGGCACGTAAGTACCAAAATCCCGAGACATACAAGCCAAAATGCCATCACCGCAGGTGATTTTTAATGCATTTTGGCTCGTAACTGTGAAGGTACTGAACAGTTACGATAATTTTATATCATTAACGTGAAAAATGAAATATAATATTTCATCAGGATGATATAAATTTATCGTTACTGTTCACTCCGTTCACAGTAACTTAGCCAAAATTCATTCCAGATTGCCTGCGGCAATGGAATTTTGGCTTGTATGTCTCGGGATTTTGGCATATTCATGCCAAAACACCTCGCGGGATAGTGGCGTGTGAACAGTAACAATTTATCTGTTATTGTAGATATATTAACTGAATCAGCTGAATAAGTTAAGTCCCCTGCCTCAATTGCAAAAAGCAACATACTCTGCAGAGACAATGGCTATTTACAAATATGACAATAACAGGTATCATTCTTTTATAAATACATTAATAAAAGAAGGTAGAAACAGAATGAGCGGACTGGAAAAGAAATTTGCTACGAAATCAAAAATCGTAAATTATATTATAAATAGAGAATCCACATCAAAAGTGGAAATATCCAAAGAACTGAATCTGAGTATGCCAACAGTTCTGTCTAATGTAAAAGATTTATTGGAAAAAGGTATCATAATAGAAACTGGAGAATATGAATCCACAGGAGGAAGAAAGGCTAAAAGTATTGGAATCAATCCATCCTATCGTTATGCAATGGGAATTGTGATTACTGCAAATCATCTGGGAATGGTGCTGGTAAATCTGAAGTATGAGATTGTGAAATCAGAGCGGATCCGTCTGAAATTTGTATCTGATATGTCATATTGCAGTCAGGTGGCAGATTTTGCGACGAAATTTCTGGATTATATGAATGATGCAGAACAGAAAGAAAAGCTTCTGGGTGTTGGAATCTCTATTCCGGGAATCATTAATCAGGAGCAGAAACTGGTGATAAAATCCCACGCACTGAAACTTGAAAACTATAGTCTCAGTTTCCTGGAACAGGCATTTTCTGTCCCGGTTTATTTTTCAAATGATGCCAATGCGGCAATGATGGCAGAAGATATGAACATCTATCAGAATGCAATTTACCTTTCGTTGAATCAGACTCTTGGCGGTGCATTTTGCATAGGGGGAAATTTGTTTTCCGGAGAAAATCAGAAGGCCGGAGAATTTGGACATATGATACTTGTACCTCAGGGCCGCAAGTGTTATTGTGGAAAATCAGGTTGTGCAGATGCTTATTGCGCTGCAGGCGCACTTGTTGGTGAGTCAAAGGATTCTGTGGAACAGTTTATGCAGCTGCTTCAAAACAATGATGAAAAGGCAGAGAAAAAATGGGAAGAGTATCTTGATTATCTTGCAATTCTGATTTCAAATCTGCGCATGGCATATGATATGGATATCATTCTTGGAGGTGAAATGGGTGGATATCTCTCAGATTATATGATACCTCTTGGGGAAAAAGTAATGAAGTATAATGGATTTGATCATGATCTGAGATATCTGAAAAACTGTTCTTATAAGAAAGAAGCCTCAGCTGTAGGGGCAGCAAAGCATTTTCTGCAGGATTTTATCGGAAAGATATAGCCGATGGCATTATTGAATCACTGATGATCTGCTGATATACCATAGTAAACAAATATCTGAATATAAATAGTACCCTGATTACAACAAAGAAAGGTTGTGATCAGGGTATTTTGTTGTTGTGCGGGAATTCAGCAGATAATTATGAGGAGTGTTATAGTAACATCTGCATAAAAATAAAATCTATACTTTGTGCAACTGGTAGAAATGAGAAATATTCTTAAATATTTATTGACAAAGTTATAGATTTGAATAATAATGTAATTGCTTTAATAAAACATTTAATAAAAGATAATAAATAACTAGAGATTCAAAGTACATTCAACAAATAAGGAGGAAAATATTATGTTACAGCAGGTTATGACAAATCCAGGAGAAATCATTTTCAGAGAGGTTCCCGTACCAGAAATTAAAGACAACCAGGTTTTGGTTAAGATTATGAATATTGGTATCTGTGGTTCTGATATCCATGTATATCACGGAAAACATCCTTTTACAAAATATCCGGTAACCCAGGGACATGAAGTATCAGGAGAAGTGGTAAAAATAGGTGATGCAGTAACAGAATTTCATGTGGGACAGAAAGTAACAATTGAGCCACAGGTATATTGTGGACATTGTTATCCATGCCGTCACGGAAAATACAATCTCTGCGAAGAGCTGAAAGTAATGGGATTCCAGACAACAGGAACTGCATCCGAATATTTTGCAGTTGATGCATCAAAAGTAACACCGATACCGGAAGATATGTCTTATGAAGAGGGCGCAATGATTGAGCCTCTGGCAGTAGCTGTTCATGGTGTTAAACAGATGGGCGATGTAACAGGAATGAATATTGTGGTGATAGGAGCCGGTCCGATCGGAAATCTGGTAGCGCAGTCTGCAAAAGGGATGGGAGCAGCTAAAGTTATGATCACAGATGTCAGTGATCTCCGTCTGGAAAAAGCAAAAGAGTGTGGAATTGACGTATGTGTCAACACAAGAAATAAAAATTTTGGGGAAGCAATGGTAGAAGCCTTTGGACCGGATAAGGCAGATGTTATCTATGATTGTGCAGGAAATAACATTACAATGGGACAGGCGATCAAATATGCAAGAAAAGGAAGCGTGATTGTGCTGGTTGCAGTTTTTGCAGGAATGGCTGAGATCGATCTGGCAGTTGCAAATGATCATGAGCTTGATATCAAGAGCACAATGATGTACAGACATGATGATTATGTAGACGGAATCAGACTGGTGAATGAAGGAAAAGTGCATTTAAGACCGCTGATCTCTAAGACATTTGCATTTAAAGATTATCTGAAAGCATACCAGTACATTGACGATAACCGTGAGACTACAATGAAAGTAATTATCAATGTGCAGGAAAAATAAAATACCCTGCTGATCATAAGTATTATGTAAGACAAAGATATAATAAAAAAGACTGCTGTAGAGAAGACATGAGTAAACGGAAAGACGGAAGATGGCAGCAGGCAGGAGGAATTATGGAGAGTAAAAACGAAAATGCAAAAGTTCCGTTGATCAGTAAAATCGCATATGGATTTGGCGATGTAGGATGTAATTTCAGCTGGATGTTCGTCAGTAATTTTCTCATGATTTTTTACACAGACGTATTCGGAATCAGTATGGCAGCAGTCTCTGCCCTGATGCTGTTTTCGAGATTTTGGGATGCGATCAATGATCCGATCGTGGGTGGACTGACAGATAAAACCAAAACAAAATGGGGACGTTATCGTCCATGGCTTCTCATTGCAGCTCCGATCACGGCCGTGCTTCTGATTATGACATTCTGGGCACATCCGGACTGGTCGGACAGATCAAAGGTTATCTATATGGTAATTACATACTGTCTGCTGGTACTTGGATATACTTGTGTAAATATCCCGTATGGCACCCTTTGTGGAGCAATGACACAGGATATCGATGAACGTGCAAAGATTAATACATCACGTTCAGTATCTGCAATGGTTGCAATTGGAATTATCAATATCATTACAGTTCCACTGATTGGAAAACTTGGCAGTCAAAGTGCAAAAACCGGATACCTACTGGTAGCAATCATATACGGATGTATTTTTGCAGCCTGTCATTTCTTCTGTTTCGCAAAAACAAAAGAGCAGGTGATTATGCCGGAAAAAGACAAAATATCCATAAAAGTGCAGTTAAGAGCAGTGATGCAGAACCGCCCATATATTCTGGCATTAATCGGACAGGTGTTATTCGGATTTACACTTTATGGAAGGAATGCAGATGTTTTATACTATTTCACTTATGTAGAGGGAAATGCATCCTACTATACTACATATTCCATGTGCATTATCATTCCATCCATTATTGGTGCGGCATGTTTCCAGCCTGTATTCCGAAAATTGAATAATAAAGGAAGAACTGCATCTATTTTTGCCCTTTTTACCGGAATTTCCATGCTCTGTATGTTCTTCTTCAATGTAAAAGAAACACCGGCAGCGTTCTATACACTTGCAGGAATTACACAATTCTTTTTTTCTGGATTTAACACTGCAATCTATGCGATCATTCCCGACTGCGTAGAATACGGAGAGTGGAAAACGGGCTTAAGAAATGATGGTTTTCAATATGCATTTGTGTCACTGGGAAATAAAATTGGCATGGCAATAGGAACTGCGCTACTTGCAGCACTTCTTGGAAAATATGGATATGTGGCAAATCAGGTACAGAATCCGGCTGTCCTCAATATTATGAGACATTCCTTTACTACAATTCCGGGAGTTTTATGGATAGTGACAGCAATTGTACTGTTTTTCTATCGCCTGAATAAAAAACGTTACAATGAAATTGTAGAAGACCTGAAAAAAAATCGGGTAAAATAAAAAGTGTCGTGAAGTGAATTGCGAATATCAACAGAGTCTCTTTGAGCAGCATTAAAAAATCTGCTTAAGGAGATTTTTATGTCTGGAGTTTTTGTGATTGCATTTTTGTTTTATATGGGTATAATGGTGAGATAAGTCTGCAGATGAAAGGAAGACAATGCTGACAATATAACGAAGGAGCGAAGTATTATGCTGAAAAGATTCACCAGATATGTAACCCAGAGTGTTGCCGGAATGATCGGGATTTCTGTTTATGTTCTGGCAGATACTTTCTTTATATCTGTATATTCCGGTGCTGACGGACTGGCAGTTCTCAATTTGATCCTGCCGGTTTATGGGCTGATTTATGCGATTGGGGCTATGATCGGGATTGGTTCCGCTACTAGGTATGCCATAAGCAGGGCAAAAGGAAAAAATACAGAGCATTATTTCGTACAGTCAGTAACCTGGAGCATATTGGCTGCAGTTCCATTTATGCTGATCGGAATCTTTATTCCGGACAAAGCATTGGCTTTGTTGGGTGCAGATGCCGGACTGATCGGACTTGGACGAAACTATGTGAGAATTATTCTGATCGCAACACCATTCTTCATGTCAAATTATACATTTACTGCATTTGCCAGAAACGATGGAGCGCCTTCTATTGCAATGATCGGTTCCATCAGTGGAAGTATCTTTAACATTATATTTGATTATATATTCATGTTCCCGGTCGGTCTGGGATTTTCCGGAGCAGGACTGGCTACTGCAATCTGTCCGATCGTAACAATGAGCGTCTGTACCATACACTACAGAAGCAGCAGAAATCATGTAGGATTCCATTGGAAAAAACCGTCATTCAGACACCTGATTTCCTGCTGTCAGCTAGGAGTTTCCGCATTCGTCGGTGAACTGTCTTCCGGTGTGATCGCCATTGTATTTAATTTTCTGATCCTGGGAATCGCGGGAAATATGGGTGTAGCAGCCTATGGAGTTGTGGCAAACCTTTCTATCGTGGCATTTGCAATTTTCAACGGTCTGGCCCAGGGAGCACAGCCCCTGATCAGTGAAAGCTACGGAAAAGGCCAGCCCACTCAGGTAAGAAAACTTCTGAAATGGAGCCTGTTCGTATGTCTTGCTGTAGAAGCACTGATCCAATTGATCATCTGGACTTCAACCGACACGCTGATCAGCATTTTCAACAGTGAAAACAATGTTCAGTTGTTGAATTATGCACATACAGGACTGCGTCTGTATTTTCTTGGATTTATAGTGGCAGGAATCAATATTGTACTGGTGGCATATTTCTCGGCAGTAGATGAACCGAAAATCGCGATTGTGGGATCATTCCTGAGAGGAATTATTGCCATTGTTATCTGCGCAGTTATACTTGCGAAATTATTTGGATTAAATGGAATCTGGATCTCTTTGCTTGCAGCGGAGACAGTTACGTTTCTGACGATTCTGTTTCTGGCATATAAAGACAGAAGAAAAAGGATGGCAGTTGTCTGAACTTATAACAAGTAAAGCAGAGAGCGGGATTTGCTTGATTTGGTTAAAATTTAGGAATTGTCCGGATAAAATCAGGCTGTTCAATATCAAGTAGTCTGATTTTCCGCTCAATCCCTCCGGCATAACCGGTAAGACTTCCATCTGAACCAATAACTCTGTGGCAGGGGACGATCACAGAAACCCGGTTATGTCCAACAGCACCGCCAACTGCCTGGGCAGACATGGTTTTCAGTCCACGTTTATCAGCTATTTTGCGGGCAATCTCGCCGTAAGTAACTGTCTGACCATAAGGGATCTCCAGTAAAATATCCCACACTTCTCTCTGAAAATCTGTTCCGATCAGATGAAGCTTCGGCAGGAAATCTGGCTTTTGCCCGCTGAAATAAATATCCAGCCAACGCAGAGCATCTTTTAAAATATGGTTTTCATTTTCTTCAAAAGAAAAATCCATGTGTCCTGGAAATTCTCCAAAATACTTCTGTCCCTCAAACCAGACTCCTGCAAGCCCCATATCATCAGCTGCCAGCAGCATTCTTCCAAGTGGAGACAGATAATAAGTTCTGTAAATCATAATATTTCACCCTCAACAAAAATAAGTGAGTACTTAGTTTTTTATGGAATTGCTATAGTTACAATTCATTATAAAATTTTCTTATGCCAAAAGCAATGAAATTTCAGCATATACATGTCAAAACAGCAGTGTATGGAATTGCTATAATTCAGTAACAATTAATTTGCCGGGATGTGGTCTTGATGGGTTGTGAAAAGAGGTAGAATAAGGTATTATAAAAACCATAAATAAATCAAATCAGGGGGAAAACTAATGCTTAACATTTATCTGGGAGAAATGAAAGAAGCAATTTACCATCCGCCAACTTATTTTGATAATAGATACGAAGATGAATGGATCACAGATCCCTTGTCTGTAAAAATGATAAAAGATGTAGACAAGTCAGATGTAGTCAGTGAACGGCTGATTCAAAGTCCCGTATTAGGTCCTATTTCTGTAAAAGAAATATCAGGAGGGGTAAAAACCTTAATCTTAATGGCGTTTGATGACAGTGGCCGGATATTTAATGCATCTGCGTGTGGAAATAACTGTGCAAAATGGATTCTGGAAATTGGAAAACAAAAAGAACTGATAGTCAATCTGCGCCATATTATGGATTTTGGAGATAACGAGTTCGAGATTAAAATTTTAAACAAAGATCAGATCGTTCATAATATGGAAGAATTTATTGACATTGCTGTTGAATATGTATAGGTGAAAGTAATGAAAGGAAAATATAAAGTAATTGTACGTAACAATAAGCTTCATTATGAATTCGAAATAAAACGTAACATTACAATTATTCAAGGGGACAGTGCGACAGGCAAAACAACATTGATCAATATGTTACGACAGGCAGAAAATCTTGGTGAATCCAGTGGAGTGGATGTGCTGTCAAATGTTCCATGCAGAATTCTGGAGGGTGTCAGCTGGAAATTAATCTTGCAGAACACATCGGGGACAATATTTTTTATAGACGAAGAAAATGCATTTATTAATACGGAAGAATTTGCAGCGGAAGTACGTGGCTCAGACAATTATTTTGTATTGATCACCAGAGAAAATCTTTATAACCTTCCATATAGTGTCGAGGAAATATATGGACTATATGCATCTGGGAGATATCAGAATACAAAGAAAATATATCAACAAATGTATAGGATATATTCAGATATCCAGGAACTTCCCATAAAACCCGAGTTGTTTATTGTAGAAGATTCCAATTCCGGATATGAATTTTTCAAAGCAGTTTCGGATGAAAGGAACCTTGAGTGTGAAAGTGCAGGTGGGAAGTCGAATATTTTTTCAAAGATAAAAAATGTGAAAAACAGAGAAGTATGTGTGATTGCCGATGGAGCAGCAATCGGACCTGAGATGAATGGTTTATATGAAATTTCCCATAAGAAGAAAAATATTCATTTATATTTACCGGAATCATTTGAATGGATTATATTAAAATCAGGTTTGATTGATGACAGAGAAATTCGTAAGATATTAGAAACTCCGGAGCTGTTTATTGACAGTAAGAAATATTTCAGCTGGGAAAGATTTTTTACAAACTTACTTATAGAAAAAACAAAAAATTCTTATTTGCAGTATAGAAAATCTGCTATAAATAAAACATATTTACATTCTAAAAATAAAGAAAAAATATTGAATTGTATAGAAACTATTCAGTGGTGAAGGCTATTTATAGCAATTCCATAAATTACTGCAAACAATCCAGTCCATCATAGCGTGAAATCCTGCGTTAGATATCTTTGCCGTGCGTCCGCTTGCAGACATCTTCCTTGTCCTTTGCACTCTGCTGAATTGTCTTGATTGCATTATTTTATGGAGTTGCTATAGTTTGGAGGTTTTATTATGTGGAATGAAATAAAAGATTTCGTTGCGCCGGAACTGGATGTATATGCCAGAACATCTGAGGTGCAGCTTTTAAGATACTATGAACCAGAACCGGGAATTTTCATTGCAGAGAGCCCGAAAGTAATTGAACGAGCCCTGAAAGCAGGATATCAGCCAATCTCTTTTCTGGTGGAGCATAAAGATCTGGAAGGAGAGGCACAGGAAATCCTGAAACAATATCCGGATGTGCCGGTCTATACTGCGGAATATGAACTGTTGGTCAAGCTGACCGGATTTGCTCTTACTCGCGGAATGCTCTGCTCAATGCGCAGAAATCCACTGCCATCTGTAGAGGAAATCTGCAGAAATGCCAGCCGCATAGCAGTTCTTGAAAATGTTGCAAATCCTACAAATATCGGAGCTATTTTCCGCTCAGCAGCAGCACTCCATATGGATGCAGTACTTCTGACTGGCGGCTGCAGTGATCCGCTTTATCGCCGTGCAGCCAGAGTAAGTATGGGAACCGTATTCCAGATTCCCTGGACATATTTTGATAAAAAAACTGTATGGCCACAGGATGGAATGCAGACTCTGCAAAATCTGGGATTCAAAACAGCGGCAATGGCTCTGCGTGACGATTCTGTAGGAATTGATGACAAAGCACTCCGGTCAGAAGAAAAACTGGCAGTCATTCTCGGAACAGAAGGTGACGGCCTTGCATCACAGACCATCGCAGACTGCGATTATACAGTAAAGATACCAATGTCCCACGGAGTAGATTCGTTGAATGTAGCTGCGGCAAGTGCAGTGGCATTCTGGGAGCTGGGACACAGATAAGATATAACTCAGGAGGAAATGAAAAAATGTCTTCGGCAATGATTACAGTGCAGTAAAGCTCACAATCCCGGAATTGGAACAGGTAGCGGAGGCAAACGGATGGGTGGATGTGTGTAAAGAAACAGAAAACGGATCGTTCATGGTATGATATGGAAAATGGAGGACAGATGAATGGATATTGTAATCAGAGAATATCAGACAGAAGACGTAACAGCAGCTATTACAATATGGAATCAGGTGGTAGAGGACGGTGTAGCATTCCCGCAGGAAGAAAACCTGACAGAAGAAACAGGAGATGTTTTTTTCAAAGAACAGACCTATACAGGAATCGCAGTAAACACTGACAATAATGAAATTGTCGGTCTCTATATTCTACACCCGAACAATGTAGGAAGATGCGGCCATATCTGTAATGCCAGCTATGCAGTAAGAAGAGAACTCCGCGGTGAACACATCGGCGAGAAATTGGTTCTTGACTGCCTTGCACAGGCGAAGGTAAAAGGCTTCCGTGTTATGCAGTTCAATGCAGTGGTTGCAAATAACACCCATGCATTACATTTATATGAAAGAATCGGTTTTACCAGACTTGGCGTGATTCCTCAGGGATTCAGAATGCCGGATGGACATTATGAAGATATTATTCCGCATTATTATGTGCTGTAGAACATAAAAGATTTTACTGCGCCGGAACTTTTATAGTTACGGTAAATTAAAATATCTGTCAGGAAAGCAGGTGTGTGAAATGGGTGTGTATTTAAATCCCGGCAATGATAAATTTTATAAAGCAATCAATTCTGAGATTTATGTGGACAAAACAGAACTGATACAATATACCAATCGTGTTTTTAACACCATGCAGCAAAATGTCTGTGTAAGCAGACCAAGACGTTTCGGAAAGTCTATGACTGCAAATATGCTGGCTGCATATTACAGCAGAGGATGTCAGTCTGAAAAAATTATTTGACGGACTTAAGATAAAAGAAGATTCATCTTTTTCAAAATATCTGAACAAATACAATGTTTTCTTTATAAATATGCAGGAATTCCTAAGCCGCAGTAAGACAGTAGAGAAAATGGTCCTGCGATTAAACCGGATTCTGATGCGTGACCTGAAACAGGAATATCCTGATGTGGACTATTTTGATGAAGAAGATCTTGCTGAAAGTATGCAGGATGTATATCAGCAGACAGGATGTCCGTTTGTGATTATTATAGATGAGTGGGATTGTATTTTCAGAGAATACAAGTCAGATAAAGAAGCACAGGAGCAGTATCTTGATTTTCTGCGGGATTTTCTTAAGGATAAATCTTATATTCATCTTGCTTATATGACAGGAATCCTGCCGGTAAAGAAATATGGACCACATTCTGCCCTGAATATGTTTGATGAATTTTCTATGATTTATGCAGGACCTCTGGCGAAGTTTGTGGGTTTTACAGAGACAGAAGTCAGAGAATTATGTGAGAAATATCATATGGATATGAGGGAAATCAGAGAATGGTATGACGGGTACAGGTTTGAAAACTGTGAGCCGGTTTATAATCCAAGGTCTGTGGTAAACGGCATGCTCTTTGGTTCTATCAGAAACTACTGGAATATGACAGAATCTTTTGAAGCACTGCAGACTTATATAGATATGAATTTTGAGGGGTTAAAGGATGATATTCTCAGTATGCTGGCAGGAGAGCATATTCCTGTTAATACCGGAATTTTTACAAATGATATGACGACATTCCGGGATGAGAATGATGTTTTGACCTTATTGATCCATCTGGGATATCTGGCATATGATTCTACAGAACATTGTGTGTATATTCCTAATAATGAAATCCGGAATGAGTATGCAAATGCTGTTTCTGTATCAGACAGGGGTGAAGTGTCAAAAGCTTTAAAAAATTCGGCAGATGTCCTGAATGCAATCTGGAATCAGAATGAGCAGATGGTTGCACAGGGAATCCAAAGAGCACACTTTGAGACCTCTCATCTTCAGTATAATGATGAAAATGCATTAAGTTAACCTGTTGTGCTACTTCAAATAAATTATATGAAAACCTGTAAATGCGCAAAGAATCCCTGTAATTATTGGAAAACTAAAATTTTTAGAATATCAATTCCTTGATTTTTCCAAGCTCGCAGGGTTCATTGAAAATACTGTTTAATGCAATACAGAGATTGTACGCCAGTACTTTATTGACCAGGCGGGTACATAATCCCTGAAAGCTTTTGGCCAGCACTCTTTCTGCATTTAGTTGACCAGTTAGCTGCGAAAACACAGTTTCTACCCGCCTTCTCTGTTTGAATGGTAGAACGCTTCAGGGCAAAAAGGCAGATATTTTGCTCCTGCATTTCCTGCATCAGCCTTTCACCGACATAGCCCTTGTCTGCTAAAACTGTGAAATTTGAACAATTGTCCACCAGATCCCGTAACCCTTCGCGGTCGTCTGTGGAGGCTGGTGTGATCTCAAATGCAGTAATGTAGCCTTCTAAGGTGATCAATGCATGTACTTTGTAACCGAAATAAGTTTCCTTTTTAGAAGGGCATTTTCCGTAATCAGCACCATGATTGCGAAATACTTTGCAGTAGCGTGCACGCCCGAATTTACAGACCGCAAGCGGAAAACTGTCAATGATGCAGTAAGGACTGATGGGTACCGGGAAATCCGAAAGCAATTTTTGCCGTAATAATTCTGTCGTCTGCATCAATACCCGCCTTGTTCTGTTAAAACGGCTTCTGCTGCAAAGCTGTGGGAAAAGGTGTCGGTAATTCTTTTTTACAAAAGAAAACCAGACATTTTCAGAATCAATACCGACCAACTCTCCACAGAGAGCAATCGTAATGATTTCGGAATCAGATAGTTTTGCATCCAAAACATGGCGACGTTTTCTGACTTCCGAAGGTGCAAAGCGGTGATACAATTTATGTTACTGTTCACACACCACTATCCCAGTATATATTTCAAGTATAGTCTTTCTGTACGCATTGTTCTATGATATAATAGTTGAGCTACCACCCCTAGACAGGTGCAGAAAGGGGGTGTGTTGTAAATGGATATGATCTTATCATTTATGCTTTCTATCTTGGCAAGTGTAATCGCCTACTACATTTGCAAATGGTTGGATAGAAAATAGCAGCTGGTAGCCAGCCTGGGGGAATAAGCCACCCTGCCCAAACGGAATAAAAAAGCCTCAGAGGTCGCAACTCTGGGGCTTTTGCTGTGTTATAAATGAATTTAACCTTATCATTTTGCCTACTGGCATTATATCATATGCATTTTTTGTTTGCAATATACTCAATATACTTTTTCGAATCAAGTCAAAACTTTGGTTACTGTTCACTCTGTTCACAGTAACGTAGCCAAAATTCATTCCAGATTGCCTGCGGCAATGGAATTTTGGCTTGTATGTCTCGGGATTTTGGCATATTCATGCCAAAACACCTCGCGGGACAGTGGTGTGTGAACAGTAACGACTTATTACAAATGTAAACTCGAAATTGGGGAATGAGTTGACAATCCTCCCCGCTTATGATATAAAAAGAAGGTCAAAATCAATCATCAACAGGGAAAGAGGAGAGTCTTATTATGAGTCAGTCATATGCAAAAAGCCCTGCTGCAGAGAGAAAATTTACAACCAGAGAAATGGTACTGGTTGGTATGTTTGCAGCAGTTCTTGCAGTAATATCACAGATTTCACTGCCAATGCCTACCGGTGTACCGATCACCATTCAGGTATTTGGTGTAGCACTTGTAGGCGCAGTACTTGGTTCCAGGCTTGGAACTACAGCAACACTGGTTTACGTTCTGTTAGGAGCCATCGGTCTTCCGATCTTTGCTAACTTCTCAGGCGGAATCAGCAGCATCGTAGGAGTTACAGGAGGATACATCTGGGCATGGCCAATCATGACCTGGCTCTGCGGAATCCGTCCGAAAACAGAGAACAAGACAAAGAATCTTGCAATTTCAATCGGATTCGCACTGATCGGACTTCTGATTGTTGAGACAATCGGTGGTCTGCAGTGGCACTTTGTAGGAGGCTCCATGAGCATCCCGGCAATCGCAGTATACTCCTTAACAGCATTTATTCCAAAGGATATTGTGATCACAGTTCTTGCAGTACTGATCGCAATTCCCATCAGAAAAGGAATCAACAATGCAGGAAACCGCTGATAAAAGTAACAGGTTAAAGAATAGCCTGCCGGAAGACAATCTGGTAAAGCAGGAAAACATAAAGATTCACGGAATCGGACTTGATAAAGCAGGACGGTGTACACACTATCACACACAGCTTGACATAGCTGCATTGCTTTGTGCGAAATGCAGGAAATATTACGCATGCTATTCCTGCCACGATGAACTGGAAGACCATTCATTTGTTGCAACAACACCGGAAGAAGTTTATCCTGTTTTATGCGGAAACTGTGGCAGGAAACTTACACTTCAGGAATACAAAAAAGGCAGCTGCCCTTACTGCCACGCAGGATTTAATCCCAAATGCAGTTTACATGAGAATATTTATTTCTGTTGTACTATGTAACGTGTTTTGAAAAACATTTCCGTAATCTGCACGCGCCACTTTGCAGTATATTTTGCAGAAAGCGTTTTCAAACATATTCCAATGTAGAGAATACAAAATAACAAAAAATTTTGTATTCTCTTTTTATTTGTCAAAAAATCTGATATACTGATTATAGTTAGAATAAACTAACTAAATCAAACAAATAACAAGAACCTATTTCTTTTATTTGCATACAAATAAAAACAGGAGGAATAAATTGATGGATATAAATGTATTCTATGGAATCTTGATTCCTTTTCTTGGAACTTCTGCAGGAGCCGCCTGCGTATTTTTCATGAAGAAGAATCTGAATGAACAGATTCAAAGGGCACTTACCGGCTTTGCAGCAGGAGTTATGGTTGCAGCTTCCATATGGAGTCTGCTGATCCCGGCAATTGAACAGTCTTCCAGACTGGGGAAGCTTTCATTTGTACCGGCAGCAGTGGGATTTTGGATAGGGGTGCTTTTTTTGCTCTTGCTGGATCATATGATCCCGCATCTTCACCAGAACAGTAACAAGGCAGAAGGTCCGAAGAGCAAACTTCAGAGAACTACCATGCTGGTTCTTGCAGTAACTCTGCATAATATTCCGGAGGGAATGGCAGTAGGAGTCGTATACGCAGGCTATTTAACAGGTCACGCCCAGATCACTATAATGGGAGCCATGGCTCTTTCTATCGGGATTGCCATTCAAAACTTTCCCGAGGGAGCCATTATTTCTATGCCCCTGCGTTCTGAGGGAATGGGAAAAACCAAAGCCTTTGCAGGAGGAGTTCTGTCCGGAATCGTAGAACCTGTCGGTGCAGTCCTCACGATCCTTGCCGCCGGCCTCATTGTCCCGGCACTTCCATATCTTTTAAGCTTCGCTGCCGGAGCTATGCTTTATGTAGTGGTAGAAGAGCTTATACCTGAAATGTCTGCCGGAGAACACTCCAACATTGGAACTATTTTCTTTGCGGTAGGATTCTCTCTGATGATGATTCTGGATGTAGCTCTTGGATAAACAGATAATAATACACTATAAATATTCATTACTATAGCAATCCCTGCCAGATATTTTTGGGGATTGTTATCTGCAGGGAACAGGAATATAATATTTCTGTTAAGCAATATTTATTCAAAAGCAATAACTTAAATGGAGATAAAAAATGGACTACAGAAAATTCGGCGAATGCTATTACATAAGAATGGATCGTGATGACGAGATCATCAGTACAATCCTCGAAATATGCAAAAAAGAAAACATCAGATCAGCCACTTTTTCCGGGATCGGAGGATGTAAGGATGCAGAAATCCAGACCTTTATCCCAGAGACAGGCAGCTTCGAAGAACAGCGTATTTCCGGAATGCTTGAGTTGGTATCTTTAAACGGCAACGTGGTCACAGGTGAAAATAATATCTGTTACCATCATACTCATGCAGTATTCTCTTATAAAGATGGTGAACGACATTGCATGGCAGCAGGTCATATGAAATCAATTACTGTACTGTATACTGCAGAAATCGAACTTCGTCCGGTAACAGGCGGAACTATCCACCGTAAATACGATCCTGAAACAGGGACTGGATTCTGGGATTTTAACTAAACCTTAGAAAACGATTTGTTTTGATTGAACAAGGAAGTTTTGTGCAAACCTTCAAACTGATGTAAGATAAGATTACTCAGTTTGTAGGTTTTATTTTTATCAGGTATCAGAGGTAAATGGATAGGTAGAAGATAGAATGCAAAAGGAACAGTTCATTGAGAGTGTACAGAATTTAACACAAGTTCTGTATACTTTTTTTATAAGAAATGAAACTTTTTGTTCCCTGGCAGGATATATAAGAATGTAAAGGTTAAAAGCTTTTAATTTTTGAAAGTATTAAAAAGAAAGTTGGGTTGATATGACAGATGAAGCAGAGCTTTTGCAGCGTCTCAGGAACAGAGAAAAAAATTCAATAGATGAAGCAATCCAAATCTATACACCGTATTTGAGTACTGTTTTGTATCATATGGCCGGCAATTCACTGCCGAAAGAGGATATTGAAGAAATTGTGGCAGATGTGTTTATTGTACTCTGGAAGAATGCCGGGAGAATAGATTTACAGAAAGGTACATTACGGTCATATCTTGCTGCCGTTGCCCGGAATTTTGCTCTGAAACGGATAAACAGAAAAACGGATTATACATTTCTTGAGGATATTGAACTGTCAGATGGCAAAAATTTCATTGAAGAGAATTTTCACAACAATTATGTATGGGAAACAGTTATGAGCCTTGGCGAACCTGACAGCGAGATTTTTGTAAGACGGTATAAATTTGATGAAAAAATCAAGGACATTTCAAAAGCAATGGGACTTAATATTTCTACAGTTAAGATCAGACTTTCAAGAGGAAAAAGAAAACTCAGAAAAATGTTATCGAATGCGGAGGAAAGATTATGAGAAGAAAAAATTTGCTTAAAGAATTGGGAATACAAAAACAGGCAGATACTTCCTGCAATGCTCTTGATATTGATACAGAGAATATCAGACAGAGAGTTTATGCAAAACTTGACTTCGCAGATACAGAAAGGAAGCAAACGACTATGAGATCAAAAAAGAAAATATTACCTTTGTTGATAGCTGCAACACTTACAATTGGAGCTACTGCTGTGGCGGCAACAGGAAAGATTTCAATGTGGACAGGTTCATCTGCATCACGTGCTGATTATACATCTCTTCCAACGGCAGAACAGGTTACAAAGGATATTGGGTATAGACCGGTATTGATTGATACCTTTGAGAACGGGTACTGCTTCAAGGATGGCAATATTGTAAAAAACAGTTTTAAGGACGACAATGCAAATGTAATTGAGAAGTTTAAATCTGTGTCCTTTGATTATCAGAAGAATGGAGATGTTGTATCGTTTGAACAGCAGAAGTTCAATTCAAAGCTTACACCGGCAGGTGATATTATTGCCACTATAAATGGAACAAATCTGTATTATGTACATTATATAAATAAAGTAGTATCGGATGATTACGAATTGACAGAACAGGATAAAAAAGACCAGGCCAGTGGAAAAGTTGTATTCAGTTACGATGGCAGCGCTTCTCAGATTGAAGTCAGTCAGGTTCAAAGCGTTAACTGGAATAAAGATGGCATCCAGTATGATTTGCTGCAAATAGATGGACAATTATCTGCCGATGAACTTGCAGATATGGCGAGAGAGGTTATTAATAACAGAAGATAAAGAAAAAAGATGGTGAATTCAGTCCGGTTCACCATCTTTTTGTAACTGCTGTGGAAATACCTGTATCGCAGCTGAGGTATAATATGTTATAATTTATAGACAGTAGTGAAATAGCAACGATATATATACGACTTAACACGAATGTAAACCAAATATGGGAAAATAAGTTGACAATCTTCTCCGCCTATGATATAAAAAGAAAGTCAAAACCAATCATTAACAGGGAAAGAGGAGAGTCTTATTATGAGTCAGTCATATGCCAAAAACCCTGCTGCAGAGAGAAAGTTCACAACCAGAGAAATGGTACTGGTTGGTATGTTTGCAGCAGTTCTTGCAGTAATATCACAGATTTCACTGCCAATGCCTACCGGTGTACCGATCACCATTCAGGTATTTGGCGTAGCGCTTGTAGGAGCAGTACTTGGTTCCAGACTTGGAACTACAGCAACACTGGTTTACGTTCTGTTAGGAGCAATCGGTCTTCCGATCTTTGCCAACTTTTCAGGCGGAATCAGCAGTATCGTAGGAGTTACCGGAGGATATATCTGGGCATGGCCGATCATGACCTGGCTCTGCGGAATCCGTCCGAAAACAGAGAACAAGACAAAGAACCTTGCGATCTCGATCGGATTTGCACTGATCGGACTTCTGATCGTTGAGACAATCGGTGGTTTACAGTGGCATTTTGTGGGAGGATCCATGAGTATCCCGGCGATTGCAGTATACTCCTTAACAGCATTTATTCCAAAGGATATTGTGATCACAGTTCTTGCAGTTCTGATCGCAATTCCCATCAGAAAAGGAATCAACAATGCAGGAAACCGCTGAGAACAGTAGCAGGATAAAAAGTAGCCTGTTCTGTTTTATACGGAAACTGCGGCAGGAAACTTATACTTCAGGAATACAGTGTTCTTGCGGAGGAGCTTTCCGCACTGTTGGATGAACGACATCCGGAACGGAAAATCGAGAGGGCAAAACAGGCGTTGTATGATGCATACGTGGAAAGCGAGTGTTCATTGGATGAAATCATTGACTTGATTCAGAATGCCGATGAATGGATATAGGCTGGATTTAGTTGTAAAATTTCTGGAAGTTCACAAAAATATCAAGGAAAATGAGAACTTCCGGCGTTTTAATTACCGTTCGTCAGATAAGGTATATAAAGAATTCATGCTGTATGCCATTGGCAGAAATATAAATAAATACCATCGTTTTTTATACGAAAAACTGAAAAAATTTGAGGGAAAAACTGCCTAGAAAAAAATGTGGCCGTAAAAATCCAACCAAGGATTTTTGCGGCCAAAAACAGAATGCATTTATCAAAATAAAAATATCCTGAACAAGTTGCAGAGCCAGAAAGCCTTGTAACTGTCAGGATATTTTTGTTTGGTGCTGTCAGCTCTAAAAAACGTTATTTACCGACAGCCCCAGTTTTGTAGGCTATGAATTAAGCTGTTATGTACGCATGGATATTTGATAACTGCTGTGAATGGGAAATGTCCAAGTGCTTATAGCACTGTTAGTTTCATTGTCTGATTATCGGCATAGCTTAGGGGAGATACCATAATATTTTTTAAATACTTTGCTGAAGTAACCGGAATCTTTATAGCCGACAAGAGAAGAAACTTCTGTAATACTGGTATTTCCCTGTTCCAGTAATCGTCTGGCATGTTCCATTCGGACTGAAAGTATATAATCTGTAATGGTGCATTTCATATATTTGTTGAATATCTTCCGAATATAGCTGGCATCCAGAACAACATTTTCCGAAATTTGCTTCACGGATAACTCCTCATCCATATAATGCTGCTGAATATAATCCTGAACCAGATGAATTATTTCCGATGCACGTGAAGGCTTGGAATTGCCAGAAAGCAGAAGCGCTTTCTGACATATGTGAAACAACAAATCACAGCTGTCATGTGCTGAGGATTTCAGAAAAATATTTGGATATAAAACAGGATCATTATCTAGCACATCATTGATATTAATTTCTTTTTCATAGAGAAAAGAAAGAATGATGGAAAAAAGCGGAGATAATAGAAGCTGAGCAATATACATATCAGAATTCTGAAGCAAAAACTGTTGTTCAATTTCTAGCAGTACCTCTTTCGCATCTTCCAATGATGTCTGACGCAATGCCATAAGAAAGCGGTTGTAAATATTCAAACCAGCAAAGCGTGGTGAAAATATGTGATTATTATTGCTATAGCGGTAAATGGGACTGTCCTGTGATGTCTTATATTGTAAAGCAAGTAACGCTTTTTGGTAGCTGTCCGCTATCTGACCAGAATCTTCTGCAATGGTTCCAATTCCGAAAGCAAGGTCTATAGAAAACCATTTTTGAATGAATGTTTTGACGGTTTTCATAAAATCAAAGGAGAAATTCTCCGCTCTTTTTTGTGTCTGAAAATTAAAAAGGTAAACAATGTTATTATAAGTATCCTGGAAAGAGTAATAATTAGCTGTTGAATTTATCAATTCATCCAGGCAGTTTTTTACGCTGAATTTCAGAAGCGATAAATTTAACCTGAATCCGTGAAACTCAAAGCAAGCCAGTTCTTCAAAAGCCTGTATTTTT
>SAMEA3387469__coassemble_754_pt1 | contig 59823 bp, 55 predicted proteins | sample SAMEA3387469__metabat2_high_PE_046 | metagenome-assembled genome bin SAMEA3387469 (sample SAMEA3387469) | Felis catus | biome: Faeces | place: United Kingdom | collected 2012
CCTCATAGGTAACTGGTATATGCAGATAGTATTTACCATGTTTATTTACAAGTTTGGCAGTACCAAACTTGTAAATAGAATGGTTAAAATACTTAGACATACCCTCAGCAAAATAAGGAAGTTTCACACGACCATTAAGCGTATTGACGGAAAAGCAGTTTTGAGTTAAAGAATAATCTCTGTTCCAAACCAGGTCGTACTGAGGTTTTTTTAAAGATGGTTTTATCCATTCATTCTGATTTTCAAGAATGGTCTTATATCTTGCGATAACCGTTTTAAAAACAGACTGCGCCATTTGTGATTTGAGACTGAACTTTTCTCTTAGAGTAGAGTACAAAATTTTATTGAGTGAGAACTGCTTTAGGTCATGTGTGCGGAATACATAATCTGAAACATAATTACAGGCATCACAATAAACAGACATTGTTTTATTAAGCAAAACTTTATCTGTATCAGTTGCAACTATCTGAACTTTTGCAGTTATAGTTATCTGTTCCATAAAATTTATTCCTCTCATTGATACTTCACTATCAATAGTGTATACTAATATTTAGTGAATGTCAATAACTATCAGAGGTGATTTATGGATAATAGATATTATCGTCATAACAGACGAAAATACAGTCTGAAAGTACATATAGTTCTTGTAACCAAATACCGCAAACAACTACTACAAGGCTCTATTGCTGATGATGTGAAACAAAAGATTCTCGATATAGCTAATACTCGTGGCTACGAAATAATTGCTATGGAAACAGACAAAGACCATATACATTTTTTGTTAAGTTATGATGTAACGGATAGAGTATGCGACATTGTTAAAATTGTAAAGCAGGAAACAACATACTACTTATGGCAAAAGTATAATTCGGTCTTATCAAAACAGTATTGGAAGAAAAAAATATTTTGGTCAGATGGTTATTTTGCTTGCAGCATTGGAGAAGTGTCATCAGCAACTATACAAAAATATATTGAGAGTCAAGGATAATAGATAACAATTTACAAGGCTCCTCCCACCGCCTAAAGGCAGTGGGTTTCCGCCCATGACAAACGAAAGGATTTATTTATGAACATCTCTGTTAAGATCATCGAACAGAATGAGTCCCGCTGTGAAACCTTAAGTGATCTGCTTCCGGAGGCAACTATCATTAACGGAGACGGAACCAATCGTTCTCTCCTTATGGAAGAGGGACTCTCACGCACAGAGGCTTTTGTATCACTCACAAACATGGATGAGGAAAATGTTTTCCTTTCACTCTTTGCCAAAACAGTTTCCAATGCCAAACTGGTTGCCAAGGTAAACCGCCTTGCCTTTGATGATGTCATTGATAACCTTGACATCGGAAGCGTCATTTATCCGAAATATATCACAGCCGACTATATCCTGCAGTATGTACGTGCCATGCAGAACAGCATCGGCAGCAATATTGAAACCCTTTATCATATCCTGGATAGTCAGGCAGAAGCTCTGGAATTTGCCATCCGCGAAAATTCACCGGTAACAGGCATTCCATTATCTAAACTGAACCTGAAGAAAAACCTTCTTGTAGGTTACCTGAACCGAAATGGTCAGGTCAGGATTCCCAGAGGCCAGGATACCATTCAGGTCGGAGATACCGTTATCATAGTAACTTCTCAGAAGGGCCTTCGCGATATCACAGATATTCTGGAAAAATAAAGGAGCCAAATTATGAACTATTCCATTATTATCTATATCATCGGAATGATTCTGAAAATTGAAGCTGTATTTATGGCTCTGCCCGCAATTACGGCACTGATCTATCAGGAAACTTCCGGTGTAGCTTTTCTGATCACGATTGCTTTATGCTTGGTCATCGGGCTTCCTCTCACCAGGAAAAAGCCGACAAGAAAGGCTTTCTACACAAAAGAAGGTTTCGTGACTGTAGCATTAAGCTGGATCGTTCTGAGTATCATAGGAGCAATCCCCTTTGTGATCAGCCGAAGCATTCCAAATCCTGTAGATGCATTATTTGAAACAGTTTCGGGTTTTACTACAACAGGAGCCAGTATTCTCAGCGATGTGGAGGCGCTTCCTCATTGTATGCTGATGTGGAGAAGCTTCACGCACTGGATCGGCGGAATGGGTGTTCTGGTTTTCATCCTCTCCCTTCTGCCACTTACCGGCGGTTATCATATGAATCTTATGAAAGCGGAGAGTCCCGGACCATCTGTAAGCAAGCTTGCGCCAAAAGTACAGTCAACTGCCAAAATTCTGTATTCTATTTATTTCGTAATGACAGTGATCCAGATCCTGCTTCTTCTGGTCGGTGGTATGCCACTGTTTGACTCCATATGTACAGCTTTCGGTACCGCAGGTACCGGAGGATTTGGTATTAAAAATGACAGTATGGCCAGTTACAGTACATATCTGCAGGTAGTCATTACTGTATTTATGATTTTATTTGGCGTTAACTTTAATGCTTACTTTTTCATTATCACAAAAAAATTTGCTCAGGCTTTTAAAATGGAAGAAGTGCGGTATTATTTCGGAATCATCGGTATTGCAATTCTTATCATCACCTGCAATATTTACCATATTTTCGGAAGTGCAGCCAAAGCTTTTCAGCAGGCAGCTTTCCAGGTTGGTTCCATTATCACAACAACCGGATATGCAACAACAGATTTTAATACCTGGCCGGAAATTTCGCGGACAATCCTGGTACTGCTGATGTTTATCGGTGCATGTGCCGGAAGTACAGGCGGCGGCATTAAAGTATCCAGGATCCTGATTCTCTGCAAAACAGTCCGCAAGGAGCTTCATATTTTTCTGCATCCAAATGCGGTAAAGAAAATAAAAATGGACGGCAAAGCCATCCCACATGAAGTTGTTCGTTCCACAAATATTTTCTTCATTGTATATATGCTGATTTTTGCATCCTCCATATTCCTGATTGCCTTTGACGATTTCAATCTGATCACGAATTTTACGGCGGTTGCGGCAACCTTTAATAATATCGGACCTGGTCTGGAACTGGTAGGACCTACCGGAAACTTCGGCATGTTCTCCTGGTTTTCAAAGCTTATCCTTACTTTTGATATGCTGGCAGGACGTCTTGAGATTTTCCCGTTACTGATATTGTTTGTAAGGGATACATGGAAGAAATTCTAAAAATATTTTGGTAAAACAAATTTTATTTTTTTACACCGTATTCATATTTTATTCATATTTATTGGATATAATGAACTTTAGAAAGATGATGAATCTTTCTTATAAATATTTTTCTTTTTCATACGCGCCGGTACGAAAGTACCGGCCTCCTTCCATTTATGGGAGTTTTTTTATTTTATGGCATTTTTCTCACACCTTCATAATCAAACGCAGGAATAAAACTCTCTCTGGCAGTTTCACCATCTTGAAAAAATCCATTTTCAATCCCAAGCTCAAATGCATAGTCCAGAACTTTTTCATATTCTCTTCTGGTTACACAACGATTCAGTTCTGTATATTCTTTCTGCTCAAAAACCGGCGTATACTGATTCATGATACTGATATAAATCTGCTTTCCAAAAGTCTTATGTAAAAGTTTCAGAACCTTTTTTGAATTTCTTGTATGCCCCGGCAATATAAGATGTCTCACAATAGTCCCACGTTTCATATATCCCTCTGCATCAAACTGTGGCATTCCTGTCTGGCGTACCATCTCATTAACTGCTTCCATAGCTCTTTCAGGATAATCATTCGCATGTGAAAATTTCACCGCCAATTCACTCTCCGCATATTTGTAATCCGGAAGATAAATATCCACATATCCATCCAGAAGTTTCAATGTCTCTGTGTTCTCATACCCACCGCAGTTATAGACAACCGGAATATTAAGCCCCTGCTTCTTTGCACAGTCCAAAGCTGCGATGATCTGTGGAATATAATGTGTTCCGGTTACCAGATTGATATTTGCAGCATCCTTTTCCTGCAGTTCCAGGAATATTTCTGCCAGTCTTTCCTCAGTGATCTCAAGGCCACTGTCACCAATGGCAATTTCCCGGTTCTGGCAGAAACAGCATCTCAGATTGCATCCTGTAAAAAAGACTGCCCCGGAACCTCTGGTTCCCGAAATACATGGTTCTTCCCACATATGCAAAGCTGCCCTTGCAATCTTAACCTTCTGATCCATTCCACAGTATCCGGTTTTTCCGGCTGTTCTGTCTACATGGCAATTTCTCGGACATAAACTGCAATCTGTCAGTATGAAGCTTTCTGTATCCTGCCTCAGAGTTTTATCTTTGTTTTTTTCTGTCTGTATTTTATTTACCTTCACTTTTCTCTTCTGTCCTTTTTTCTTTCCCCGACTTGATATCTGTGAATCACCCACTGCAAACATTTCCCACAGTTTGCTTATATCATAACCGTTCAGTGCTTTCACAGTTACAGGCGGATTGCTGAATAGTTACTATCCTTTATATCATTATACTACATTCCCCAATTACGTCTATTCATATTTCACAATTTCCTTTTTCAATCTCTTCATGATCCTTTTTTCCAACCTGGAAATATATGATTGAGAAATTCCCAGAAGGTCTGCAACCTCTTTCTGTGTTTTCTCTGCAGCATTCTCCTTTCCCAGACCAAATCTAAGGCGGATGATCGTCTGCTCACGCGGTGAAAGCTTTCTAATTGCCTTTGACAGCAACGAAATCTCCACTTCATCTTCCAGACGTCTTGAAATCACATCCTCATCAGTTCCCAGAATATCAGAAAGCAGGAGTTCATTTCCATCCCAGTCTACGTTCAGCGGTTCGTCTATGGACACTTCCATCTTTGTCTTACTGTTGCGGCGAAGATACATCAGGATCTCATTCTCTATACATCTGGATGCATAAGTGGCAAGCTTGATGTTTTTTACAGGATTAAAGGTATTGATTGCCTTGATCAGCCCAATCGTTCCGATTGAGATCAGATCCTCCACCCCGACTCCTGTGTTATCAAATTTCTTTGCAATATACACCACAAGCCTTAAATTATGTTCGATCAGAACAGACTTCGCTTCTTCTTCCTGCCCTGTTCCAAGCTTCTGCAGTATAAACGCCTCACGCTTCGGCTCCAGCGGTGCCGGCAGCACATCATTTCCACCAATATAAAAAACTTCTCCTGAACGGTTCATCACCATTCTTGACACTACCTGTAATGGATAACAGCTCATAGTCACAACCCCTCCCGTTAAAGTAATCTGGAATTCAAAAGTACCTCGTATTCCTTACCAAAAGCGGATGTTTCAAATGAAAATGCAAATACCGGATTGTCTATGCAGACAACCTCTGCGGGAGTCTGAATGCAGAGTCTCTCAAAAGTAACAGCCAGCATCATTCCCTGTTCTTTTCCTATACTGTGAAAAAAGGTAAAATGTGGATGAAGCCCGGCAGTTCCCGATTTCTCAGACTCCCCGGGATTTTCTTTCAGGTGTTTTAAACAGCTTACGGTTTCTTCTGAACATATTTCAGATAAAACTTTTTCTATCCCTACAGATACAGGTTTTCCGTTTACAGAATCCATAAGCAGATTTCCGGAATCATAAAATCCTTGAAAAGCATATCCACATCCTTTATAGTATATGGTTATCGGATAGATATTCTTTGTCCGTATTCTCATGGAATCCATCAGATATGACAACGCTGTAATGCCGGACCACGTTGCTGCTGCAAGGATCAGAAACATTTTGACTGTCAACTTATCACTGACGATCACTTCCCAGAACCCTCCACACAGAAATGCGGCAAAATACAGTGTAAGTACTGCTTTAAGCAGCAGACTTCCCCTTTTCAGATTACATCCGATCACAAGCATTCCTGCAGCACAGCCACCATGCAGCAGGACAAGCGCCGGAAGAAAAATCCCAGACTTCAGAAAAGATTGCAGATAAATGATCCAGCAGGAAAACACCGCACCTGCAGCAGCTCCCAGAAGAGCTCTTTTTCTGCTTCTTCCACATCGGAATAATATTCCTGTAAATCTGATCAATATGTAATCTATCAGGAGATTTGTGAAAAAAACTACATCTATGTATATTTCGTAATGCATTTCCTTCCCTCCGTCTGATACTGCCTCTGACTTCTCCTTCACTTCGGTAAGTGAGATTCATTATACGTGATAATGTATGCGGATTTTGTCAAAACGGAGGAATCATGTCTTATTATTTGTCGCACTAAATCGACAGTTTTTATCATATAAACCAAAATGAACATGTATTGACATATAATTGAAGTTAGAATAAAATGATAGATAATTTCTATGTTTTAGAAGGGCATCTTCTATACTGTCACAATTCAGACAGTATTTTATGTCTCTGCTACAAAACAGACTGGAGGATTTTAACATGAATAATATTACCGGACACACAGGTCTTACCGCGCTTTTAGGAAGCCCAGTGGCACACAGCATTTCCCCTTTGATGCATAATGAATCATTTCGCCTTCTCGGGCTTGACTATGTATATTTATGTTTTGATATAAATGAAGAAACTCTTCCTGCAGCAGTTGCAGGATTAAAGACTTGCGGCATTCGCGGTTTCAACCTTACCATGCCGAATAAGAATAAAATTGTAGAATTATTGGATGAGCTTTCCCCTGAAGCCCAACTGATCGGTGCTGTCAATACTGTACTGAACGATAACGGAAAGTTAATCGGATACAATACAGACGGGTACGGTTTTATGCAATCTGTACGTGATGCGGGACATGATATTACCGGTAAAAATATAACTGTCATGGGAGTAGGAGGAGCTTCGATGGCCATCTGTGCACAGTCTGCCCTGGACGGTGCAGCTTCCGTACATATTTTTGCCCGCCGCACCAGCAGATACTGGAATCGCACACAGAAATTCGCTGAGAATCTCTCTGCTAAAACAGGTTGTCAGGTCTGCCTCTTCGACAATGATGATCATACTGCATTGCGAGATTCCATTGCACAGAGTTATCTGCTGATCAATGCAACCTCTGTAGGCATGGTTCCGGATATCGACGATACCATCATCAAAGATACATCTCTGTTCCATCCTGAGCTTGTAGTGGCAGATGTTGTCTATGAGCCACAGGAAACCCGACTGCTCAAAGAGGCTAAAGCAGCCGGATGCCAGACCTTTAATGGCATGTATATGCTTCTTCATCAGGGGGTTAAAGCTTTCCAGATCTGGACCGGACAGGAAATGCCGGTTTCTGTTATTAAGGAAAAATATTTCTCTGTCAAATAGTGATTCGCATAACAGTCACATATTTCCCATCAGCTTATCTTTGATGATTGCCAGGATTTCTCTTGGAATATATATCAGAAGTCTCCATGAACGGTATCTGGAAGGAATGGGATAAATTTCTCTGCATCCACATTTCTTTCCTATGGCCGTTCCCCGGAAAACATGAAAATTATTGGTGACAATGCCCACCGAATGATTCAGTCCGATCATTCCCAGACTGAACTTCAGATTCTCTGTTGTGTTGGTAGATTTCTCTTCCAGAATCAGTCGTTCTCTGTCAATTCCATGTTCCACAAGATAATTGCACATTGCCTGAGCTTCTGTGATAGATTCTCCGTCCCCTTTTCCTCCGGACAGAACAGCCTTAGTCTCAGGATTCTCTTCCATATACTGTAAAGCCCTCCTGGTACGTTCCAGAAGGGCTTTTGTAAGCCGGGTGCCTTCTACATGGGCACCAAGCACGATAATATATTCCAGATTTGGATGCTTACGCATTCTTACCGCAGCAATATTTATATTTCTTGCCGCTTCCGCAAGGACAAGGATCATTACGTCCGATTTTCTTTGCTTTGACAACTGTTCCTGATTTCTTCTGCTCAAGATAAAGTTCTTTTCTCTTCTCCGGTGTGAAGATCGCATCCCACTGTGGCAGTTCATACAGCCAGTCAGCTCTTGCATCTACCATGTTCTTATAAAGAAGTTCTTTATCAAAGCACAGAGAAACCTTTGTGTTCTCATCCATTGTCTCAATCGGGTTCGGAATCTTCAGACTGTCATTGATTCCATCAAGAAAACCAACCATTGTCAGAACTTCCTGTCCGTATTTCTCAGCCAGTTCCTTAACTGTACCGGTTACTACCTCATCCGGGTTGCTAAGAAGCTGCTCATAAATTCCTTTTTCAATATTAAAATAATTTGCCCAAAATCTCTGAAGTTTATTACGGTCTGCCTGCTGGTCATAGGCGATGGCGCGCCACTGCTCTAAGATTGTTTTATCGCTCATTTCCTTTAATCCTCTTTTCCAATATTTCATAGGTATTATGCCTGTGTGGAAACATATGGAAAACATTCCTCTCACAAGCTTTATTATTATATCATCTTTCAATAAAAAATACAAACTATATTCTTTGTATTTTCAGGGAATTTTGATCACTGGTTACTGTTCACTCTGTTCACAGCAACACACTTCGCGATGCACAGAATTTATTCTAATCGCATAAATTCACGCGGTATGTCTCGGGTTTTCTGTAACCTTCGCTCACAAAAAACACCTTGCGGGATATTACCAGCGAACAGTAATGCGTTTTATTTAACGCCCAGTTTCTCCAGTTCTGCTGCTGCCTGTTTAAAAGCTTTAAACTGAATTGCATGGATTCCCTGTTTTCTGGCTGCCTCACAGTTCTCTGCTCTGTCATCCAGAAATACGGATTTATCCGGATCAAGATGGTAACGTCTGAGCAGGGTTTTGTAAATTTCCGGTTCCGGTTTAATCTGCTTCACCTGACAGGAGAACACTGCTCCGTCTACATATTTAAGAAACGTAAGTTTATCCTCCGTTCTCTCCAGTGTGTCAGTTGCATAATTGGAAAGAATATAAACATGATATCCTTTATCTTTCAGATATCTCACCCAGGTTTCCGCATAATCTGTTTTCTCAATTGTCTCGTCAGAACGGCGCATTACCTCCCGGATATCCTTTTCGTACTCCGGTGCAGTATTTACCATCTGATCCACATAATATTGCTCAGTCTCGCTGCTTCTGTCTCTCTCATTCCAGGTATTGCTCTGAAATACCACTTCCGCAATTTTATCACGCTCTTCCTTCGGAAAACCAAAACTGTCCAGATAGGTCTCCCAGTCATATTTTACAAGAACCTGTCCAACGTCAAAAATAATATTCTCCATATCCGAATCCACCACCTTTTTATTCCTGTTCAGTAATTTATAAACCATCCATATTGCATAAGCCATGATGGGAACCATGATCGCCACTGCAAGCGAGGCTTTAAAATAGACCTGCGAATCTTCTCCATTCCCGAATGCAAAAATCATCGGCATACAACATGCAAGAAGCAGGATTATGATTGCGATCCATGCCCCGATTTTTTTTATCTTATTATTATCTTTTTTCATAAGCCTCCAGTTATATAAAAGACACGCCGGAGAAATTCCCCGGCGTATGGTCTTATTTACCGTCTGCCGATCAGACAGGTAAATTTATCCTTATTATTTATTTCTGTAGATGATATCGTCACGTCCCGGGCCATTGGAGATCATAGTAATCGGGAATCCGATATGTTTCTCAACGAACTCAACATACTTTCTGCAGTTCTCCGGCAGATCTTCATATTTTTTGATTCCGCGGATATCGCATTTCCATCCCGGCAGAGTCTCCAGAACCGGTTTTGCTTTCTCAAGCAGTGTAGTTGTCGGAAATTCTGTTGTTACTTTTCCATCAATCTCATATCCTGTGCAGACCGGAATTTCATCCAGATATCCAAGAACATCAAGAACTGTAAAAGCAACATCTGTAGTTCCCTGAAGACGGCATCCGTATTTGGAAGCAACACAGTCAAACCATCCCATACGTCTTGGACGGCCTGTAGTAGCACCAAATTCACCGCCGTCACCGCCACGTCTTCTCAGTTCATCTGCTTCATCACCAAAGATTTCAGAAACAAATGCACCTGCTCCTACTGCACTGGAGTATGCCTTGCATACAGTAACAATCTGTTTAATCTCATATGGTGGAAGACCTGCTCCTACTGCACCATATCCTGCCAGGGTAGAGGAAGATGTAACCATCGGATAAATTCCATGATCCGGGTCTTTCAGAGAACCAAGCTGTCCCTCAAGAAGAACTTCTTTACCTTCTTTTAATGCGTTCCACAGATACAGGGATACGTCACATACATATGGTTCAACCATTTTCTTATATTCCATAAGTTCAGCAAATAATTGATCCACATTAAGAAGCGGTTTGTGATATAAATGTTCAAGAAGAACATTCTTTGTCGCACATACACTTGCAAGTTTTTCTTTCAGATGTTCTTCATCAAAAAGTTCACTTACCTGGAAACCAATCTTTGCATATTTGTCTGAGTAGAACGGAGCAATACCTGACTTGGTAGATCCGAAGGATTTGCCGCCCAGACGTTCTTCCTCATACTGGTCAAAAAGAATATGGTATGGCATAACCATCTGTGCTCTCTCGGAGATAAGGATCTTCGGAGCCGGAACACCTCTGCTTACCACTTCATTGTACTCTTTGAAAAATACCGGGATATTCAGTGCAACACCGTTACCGATCACACTTGTAGTATGATCATAAAACACACCTGACGGCAGAGTATGAAGGGCAAATTTACCATAGTTATTTACGATTGTATGACCTGCATTTGCACCACCCTGAAATCTTACGATAATATCAGCCTTCTCAGCGAGCATATCGGTAATCTTACCTTTACCTTCATCTCCCCAGTTAGCACCAACAACTGCTTTTACCATTATATAATTCCTCCTGTATTTACCGATTACTGTTTACCCGGCCTTGCAGAATGACCTGCCGGATATCATCAGGAAACAGCAACGCTTATTGTCTTTATATCAGATTCTGTAATATTCCAAACCGTTATGTTAAGTATTTACTGATCAGACATTGATCTCAGCTTTCACTCCCAGAAGTTCCTTATGGGAATCGAGGATCGGCTGAACTACTGTATTTACAAATCTCTCTGTCTGCTCTTTGGCACGTCCGATATATTTCTTCGGATCCATGGATCTCTGCAGATCTTCCAGAGAAAGGTTGAATGCAGGATCTGCTGCGATCAGTTCCAGCAGATTATTATCTTTTCCTTCTACCTTGACAGTCTTTCCGGCTTCCATAGAAAGCTCACGGATACGCTCATGAAGTTCCTGACGGTCACCGCCTGCTTTTACAGCATCCATCATGATATTCTCTGTAGCCATGAACGGAAGCTCTGCCATCATATGTTTCTCGATAACCTTCGGATAAACAACCAATCCATCTACAACATTAAGACAGAGGTCAAGGATTCCGTCAATAGCAAGGAAACCTTCCGGAATACTCAGACGCTTATTTGCAGAGTCATCCAGAGTTCTCTCAAACCACTGAGTTGCAGATGTGATCGCCGGGTTAAGGGCATCTACCATTACATATCTGGAAAGGGAAGCAATACGCTCACTTCTCATAGGATTTCTCTTATACGCCATTGCGGAGGAGCCGATCTGAGATTTCTCAAATGGTTCTTCTACTTCCTTCAGATGCTGAAGAAGGCGGATATCATTGGACATCTTGTGTGCACTTGCTGCAATTCCTGCAAGAATATTGGCAACACGTGTATCTACCTTACGGGAATAGGTCTGTCCGGATACCGGATAGCATTCCTTAAATCCCATCTTCTCTGCAATCATCGGATCAATCTTGTCGATAGTCTCCTGATCTCCGTCAAACAGTTCCAGAAAGCTTGCCTGTGTTCCGGTTGTACCTTTGGATCCCAGAAGCTTCATTGTTCCCAGAACATACTCCAGATCCTCCAGATCAAGCAGGAATTCCTGTGTCCAGAGTGTTGCACGCTTACCTACTGTAGTAGGCTGTGCAGGCTGAAAATGTGTAAATGCCAGAGTAGGCTGATCTTTATATTTATCTGCGAAAGCAGAAAGCTCGGCAATAACATTGACCAGTTTCTTCTTCACAAGCTTTAATGCTTCTGTCATTACAATAATGTCTGTATTATCACCTACATAACAGGAGGTTGCTCCCAGATGGATGATTCCTTTTGCTTTCGGGCACTGTACGCCATACGCATATACGTGAGACATAACATCATGACGCACCTGACGTTCACGTTCCTTTGCAACGTCATAATTGATATCCTCTGCATGTGCCTTCAGTTCATCAATCTGCTCCTGTGTAATGTTAAGGCCAAGCTCTTTCTCTGTCTCAGCAAGTGCGATCCAGAGTCTTCTCCATGTGCGGAATTTCATATCCGGGGAAAAAATATACTGCATTTCTTTGCTGGCATAACGTTCTGATAAAGGACTTACATATCTATCTGTACTCATCTTCACTCTCCTGTTTTTTATAGGATATTATTTTTAATCCTTTTATTTCACTTCTGTACGTACGTTTTCTCAACCACGTACGTTGAAATTATATAACATCATTCCTCTAAAAGCAACCACAAAAACCTTATCCCTGATGGAATTTACCAAGAAATTCTTTCATTCTCGCATGTTCTGATTCAAATACCTCTTTTGGACTCCCCTCAACTGCGATCAGTCCCTTATCCATAAAAATAATATGATCAGAGATATCTCTTGCAAATGTCATCTCATGAGTAACGATCACCATAGTGATGTGTTCTGCTGCCAGATCTTTGATTACCTTAAGAATTTCACTCGTAAGCTCCGGATCAAGGGCAGAAGTAGGCTCATCAAAAAACAGGATCTTCGGATTCATACATAATGCTCTGGCAATAGAGACACGCTGCTGCTGGCCACCGGAAAGCTGAAACGGATATGCATTCTCTCTGTCTGCAAGTCCCATCTGCTTTAACAGAGTTCTTGCCTGCGCATAAACCTCTTCTTTCTTTCTCTTCTGCACTCTGATCGGAGCATCTGTGATATTTTTCAGTACGGAAAAATGGGGGAAAAGATTAAAGTTCTGAAATACCAGTCCCACATCCCCCTGCTTGATGATCTCACCGCTGTCCGGTGTCTCAAGACCGGTGGCACAGCGGAGAAGTGTGGATTTACCGGAACCGGAAGGTCCGATAATACTAAGAACCTCACCCTCCTCTACCTGAAGTGAAATGTCTTTTAATACTTCAAGGCTGCCGAAGCTCTTCTTTATGTTTTTCATTTCAAATAATACCATAGCAAATATTCCTCTTAAATTAAATGATGTCAGAGTCAAAAAATATTTTATAACCCCAGACGCCTGTCAGCGATAATAATTCAGTTTTTTCTCAATCTTATCCATTACAATCGCAACAAGAAGATTGAACACAAAATAGAAAACAGCAGCGATCACAAAAGGCATCATAGTCGTCTGTGCACTTGCAATCTGTTTTGCAATTGTAAACATCTCCGAAACAGCAACAACAAATGCCAGTGACGTATCCTTTACCAGTGTGATAACCTCATTTGTCACAGATGGAAGGATTCTCTTGATCACCTGCGGCAGGATGATCCTGAAAAATGTCTGGGCTTTGCTGTATCCCAGGATCTTTGCAGCCTCATACTGTCCCGCTGAAATAGATTCGATTCCTCCTCTGTAAATCTCCGCAAAATATGCAGCATAGTTAATACTGAATGCAATAAACACAGCGATCAGGCTGTATCCCATGGAAATACGGATTCCAAAAATAAAGTATGGTCCGAAATACACAACCATCAATTGCAGCATTAACGGGGTTCCACGCATAACTGATATGTAGGCAGACACAATTCCACGTATCGCCGGATTCTTGGACATTCTGCCAAAGCAGATCAGAAGTCCCAGCGGAAGTGAAAAAAGTAATGTCACTACAAAAATCTCTACAGAAACTACCATACCACTGGCAAGCTGCTGCAGCATTACACTTAAAGACATAAGCTTTCCTCCTGAAAAATTTCTCCTGTACAGTAAGAAAAGAGGGTGCACAAAATGTACCCTCCATTCCTTTATAATGCGGACAGCCTGCACAGATCTGTCCTCTTGTATCATAACTGTTTTTGTTCCAGCTGACTCTGACTATTCAGCATCTTTCGCTATATCAGTTGTATCTTCTTTTGCTGTGTCTGCATCGGAAGCATCATCCTCTGCTGCATCATCTTTTTTATCATCAGATTTCTCATCATCTCCAATGCAGAGCATATCTGCTACTTCATACTTCTCAGCAAGTTTATCAACTTCACCTGCATCATAAAGTTTCAGAACTTCTTCCCATACAGTATCTTTCAGCTCATCGTTACCCTTCTTAAAGCCGATTCCATACTGTTCGCTCTGGATTGGCTCGTCGAGGATCACATATTTTCCTTCTTCTCTCTGAGAAAGCTGATATTTGGCAACACCGATATCTACTGCGATAGCATCTGCAGCGCCTGAATCCAGATTCATGAATGCTGTATTGTAATCAGGATTCTCTGTCAGTGATGCAAAGCTTGCTGTAAGATTCTTATTATCATCACTGTTTAATGCATCCAGTGCTGCGGAAGCGGCCTGAACTACTACATTCTTGCCTGCCAGATCATCCAGCTTCTCAATCCCTGAATCGGCTGCAACAACCATCACCTGCTCATTGTTCAGATATGGATTTGACCATGTATAGTCATCCTCACGTCCGTTAATTGTAAATCCGTTCCAGATACAGTCAATAGAACCGGAATTCAGTTCCATATCCTTGGAATCCCAGTTGATCGGTTTCTTCACAAGCTCCCAGCCAAGATTGTCACATACTTCCTGTGCAAGATCAAGGTCAAATCCAACATACTCTCCATTATCGTCTTTATATCCGAAAGGAGGATACTCTGCATCAAATCCTACAGTTAATGTCTTACTGTCCACATCTGCATATACAGAAACAACACCTGTCATCATAGAAGCTGCCATAACTCCTGCCATGAGTACTGCTAAAGATCTCTTTTTCATGATAAATATCTCCTCTTTATCTGTTTTGTTATTTATCACACAGCCACTCTACCATGTGAAAGTATGTGTTAATCCTATCACACACCTTTGCCTCTGTCAAGCGTAAGTTATGAACCTGTACTTCTGTGATAATCTTTCATAAGTCTCTCCAGAAGGACATCCAGATTTTTTTCATCTGTTTTCTCTTCCGGTACAGACTCGAAAGCTTTCAGAGACTGCCTGATTTCTTCTTTTATGTCTTTCTTCAGTTCTTCATCTACTTCAAGTTCTTCCATAACCTTACCATAATCTGTCTTATCATGAACACTGCTGTATGCTATGATATAAGCTTTTAAGGTTTCTTTTGTATGTGCTTCTCTGTATGCTTCCAGAAAACATTCCTGTGCTTTTTCCATCTGAAAAAGATAACTGTATGCACAGCCAAGATTATAGCGCACTGAAGCTGCGAAGCCTTTTCTCTGCTCAGACAGATCCTCTCTTTCCAGGAGTTTCTGATATACCCGGATGGCGTTCACATACATTCCGTTTTCTGTCAGTGCATCTCCCTTTCTCTTCTGACGGACTGCCGCTTTTTCTTTTCCATAAGTCACAATCCTGCTGTTAAAGCCTTTCATCTCCTCATAGGTAAGGTAATTGATCTCCTTGAAAACAGGATAGATCATATCTTCCACACTTACATTTCTCTCCAGATTCTGTTTCAGCTTTGCAGCCAGATGCACAAGTTCAAGCTCATCTCTGAGCCAGTTGCATAATTCTTCATTAAAAACAGTATGATCAGCAAGATAAAGATTGTGGTACAGATAATAACAGAGTTCTTCTATAGAATAAATATTCATACTGATATTCTCTATAAAATAAGGATGCTGTGCTTTTTTTGTCTGACATAAAATATATCCGCTCATTGCTCCATCTCCTTTACCATTCTACTGTCTCTGTCCAGGTTTTCCCACTGGAAGGGAACATTTCTCCGAATCCCAGATCTGTAACCGTCACTTTACATTCTGCAGATGAGATATACTGTAATTCCAGCCGTAATCTGGTAGTCTTGTCCGGACGCAACGGAATACCGGGCAGCATCATTCCTACCCTTCTTTTCTCCGGTCTGTGGTACGTGCTTACAATAAACACAAGCTCCTCTGTATCATCAAGAATAAATTCACAGGATGCCTTACTGTCATACCAGTTATTTCCTGCCTCGATCAGCGGATAATAGGTAGGAGAACCCATCACTCTCATTTCCATCCCCACATCAGCCATAACCAGAGAATCGCTTAAAAAGCGATATCCCTTTAATGCCTTGTTCTCTGTTTTCTCTTTTCCTGCAGCGCAGGCACCCTTTGCAAAAAGATTATTTCCATAGAAAACCTTTCTTTTCTGATAACAGAGTAACCTTACAGACTGCTCTGCCCAGTCCTGTGAAAATCCATCTCCTGTGATCTGAATGCTGGAAAACAGATCTCTGCCAAGTGTTTTCTGGACAAACTTACCGAATTCTGAATCTCTCTCCTGTCCCTCAGCAGGAAGTTCTGTCTCCACAGCTTCTTCCAGTTTTACAGTGACAGGTTTTGTTGCACCGTTCATTGTCATCTTGCGAAAAGACACGTTCTCCGGTGTAAAGGCATACCATCCCACATTGCGGTTCCAGGTTTCTCTTTTCTGTGAGAGCACATAATAATAGAAGCTTTCCCCATAATCCAGCAGCATATATTTCTCATGTGGAAATCCAATTATCTCAAATGCTTTCTGGAAATTCTCAACCTGAATTTCCGTCAGCCCGGGCAGTGTCACCGCCACACATTTAGTATTTTTGACCAGTTCTGCCACTCCCAGAAATTTAAGCATTCCCTGCAGAAACTGAGCCAGGATCTCCCATGGTGCAAGTTCCTGTCCTTCCACCAGCACAGAATCACTTTTTTCACAGATTCCATAGACATCATCGATCATGACTCCGCCCTTTTCCCGGACAAAGTAATCTGCTTCCAGTCCTACGCAATAGTCTTTCTGCTCCGGTCTCCAGCACAGAATACAGGGAGCCTCATACTGATTTCCACCCACTTTCATAGAAAGAGAACGTGCCTCGTCTCCTTTTCTGTCATAATAACATATCTGAGAATACTCTTTGCCAAAATCAATTCCCACGATCAAATCACGAATTTCGTTCATTTGTTCCTCCCGGTTTCAGGACAATCTGTTCCTGCTCTTCTTTCTCGATCACAAACATCTTCTTCACATACTGTTCCTGGCGAAGATACTTCTTCACCTGTGAAAACACTTCTTTCTTTTTATCCAGTCTGCGTGCAGAGAGCATCTGATTGATCATATGATATTTGCTTACAGGGGTACCCTCAATCTTATTCATTGTAAGTACCCTCTCCTGTGTCCGATTTACCTGCTCTCCTGTTACTGATTCAAAATAGTACCGCAATGTCTCCCCGTAGAACAATGTAAATGATTTTGCAAAAATACCTTCATATAGATCACGCAGAGGCTCTGTCTGATATTTCACCTGATTTCCGAGGCCTGCATCCAGTGCATAATAGAGTGTCACCTTTGCAGACGGATCTGCATGGTATTCCACAAAGGTTTTATCATCCAGCTGATAGGGACTTAAGACAGATACCGGAAGTTTCCTGAAGAACGCAAAGTACATTCCCTGTTTCACACATTTCTGAAGAATCTCCTCTGCATTGCAAAGCTGTTTTTTCTCCAGTTTTTTTTCTTTGGAATACGCTTCCAGAAGAGCAAGACTGCATACAAAATCAACCGGCCATTTCTCATCATAAGCTCGCTCCAGCAGACTTCTTACAAAAACACTCATCGGATATTCTTTTACAAATGCACCATATGCAGTCTGCGTAAGATATGCTCCTGTAATACGTTCCTTTCCGCTGTGATGAACATAATCCTCCAGGATCTTCTCTCCCTCTTTCCTGTAATCAGAAGTAAACATCAGAAGGCCAAGAAGCTTCTCTTCCAGTTCATAAGTATCCATCTCAAAGCCCTGCGCACTTTTCCATACAGATATCAGTTCATCTACAGGACCAAATCTGTATTCCATAAGATACTTCAGGATCACTTCATCATATTTTCCGCGTCTGTATACATCCGATGCAAGGGCAAGTAATTCGTCATCCTCCTCCATCTCACATCTTGTCAGCATTCTGCTGGTCAGCTTCAGCTGGCTCTCTATGCGGATTCCTTCATATCCGAATTGGGAAACAATGGACATTGCCTGCTGATACATTCCTCTGGAGATCAGTACTTCCAGAAGAGCTGTTCTGTCTACAGCCGCATATTTCTTATAATCCATCTGTCTCAGATAATTATCTGCTTCTTCTGCTCTGGTGTGTTCGGAATAATAAGAAAGTAGCTTCTCTCTGATACATTTCTGATATCCATCTGAAAATTCCTCTGACTCCGGGATCCTCTGGAATGCCTGAAGATTCTCCGGTTTCAGTTCTGTATGCTCACTGCAATGAAGTACCAGTCCCGGCTCTTCAATATGAAAACCAAGAACCTTATCTGTCAGTTCACGCTCATCAAATAATTTCTTTATATTATAATCTACTGTTGATACATATCTTCTCTGCTTCCCATCCTGAAACAGGATCACCGCATCATCTGTATAAATTCTTGGATAAGCTACGCCCTGGATACATGGGTAAATTTCTTCTTCCCTGAGCTGTTCATGGCACACGATCACATAGCGTATCTTCTTATCATCACAGTACAGTCTGTGTGTAAACAGCTTCTGCGCGAGCAGTTTTGCCTGTCCTTCTGTTTTGGGATTGCTTAAAAATTCCTGATAAAGGACCGCATAATTCTCATTCATCCGTCCTTCTTTCGCCTTGCGCATGGCAAAAATCTTCATATGATCCCTGTAATCCGCATATGTCTGTGGCTGACGGTCTCTGTTTCCCACAATACTTGCATAAATAAATGCCTTTTTATCATCTGCAAGAGAAGTATTATTATAGGTAAAATACATCAGAAGGGGCTTTGGAAGTTCTCTCTGATAAGATGTATCCATTGTTTCCACATAATATTCATATATCCTTGTCAGACGGATCCCTTTCTCCACTGCCAGGGAAAACCATCTGAAATATTCCGGTTTTCTCGGATTTCCAAGCATGATATATCTGCAGATTGCTTCCAGCGTATCATCGGATTCAAAAGCATCATATCCCATTGCCAGTGCTCTGTACATACTGGTACAAAATTCTCTCTCATACCCTGTAAGATAGGCAAATCTCATCACCAGCTCTTCTGTCAGAAGACCTTTCTCTCCCGCAAATAAAAATACCTGTGTCCAGAAACTGCTCATTCTGTGAAGAAGTGTTGTATCACTGCTGATATAATTCCATGCTTCCAGATACAGAAACGGACTCCTGCAGCCTTTCTCAAAAAGTTCCTCCATCATAAATACTAGCCTTGAAGGGGAACCCTTATCCTCCGGATTCATCTCCAGCCAGAGTTTGAACAACAGGAAACTGTCTTCCTTCTGCAGAAAGAAATTGTACAGACGTCTTATCGCCTGTTCTCTGTCTTTGTGCAATCCTGTAAGAACGCAGAGATAAAGGTAAGCACCTGCCAGTTCCAGATTCTCTCTGACAAAGTTCTGATGTTTAAATTTCTTCAGGATTTCTCTTGCCTGCTCATCCTTTTCTTCCATATGAAGAATGTATGCTTCATACATCTGATATTCCGGATAATCACAACCTTCTTCCCTTAACTGATTAAGGACAAATCTGCTGCTGCCGATCCATGTCTTACTATCCATTCTTTTGCAGGAGTATTCTGCAAGGTCACGTAACAGTTCCAGCTTATGCCGTTTCACATGAATTTCTGTTTTGAGCTGCACTTTCGATTCCATGGATGCAGTGATCTGATAAGTCAGCTGCTGATAAGGACTCTTCACAGTGATCTCACCAAACTGACGTCCTTTTTTCAGCTTTTCTTTACGGATTACATATTCCACCTGATAATAGCTTCCTATAAAATCCTCATCTGTGACCACATGCCTGGAAACTTCCAGAAAATCACCTTTCGCCTCTACCTCCAGCCTGAGATGTCCCCATCCGCTCCTCTGGACTGCAAAAGTTTCGCGGACAGATTCACTGATATCATAAAAGCTGTTCTGATCTGCCTTCAGTTCAATTTTTACAGGATCCTTTTTTCCTGTTCCGATGAGAAACTCTTCTATATGCTGAAATGTCACAGGCTGTTTTGAGAGTCCCTTATAAAGAGCTTTCTCTTTCTGTCCGGCATTTCTTAACAGAAGTTCAAATCTGCGGTCTGTAAAAACACGATATGCTTCTTTAAAATCGTCCTTTGCAATATTCACAAAGGTATCCATATCCGGCACATCTCCGGCTGCACTTTTCAGTTCTGCTTTCTCTGTCTGAACAAGAAATGGCAGCTTATATTCTCCAATGTCTGTGGTGAAACAAAGCCATCCCTCATGTCTCTCACCCGGATGCATCCCCGCACCGTCAATCCCATACTGCAGTCTCACTGTAGTTCCCGAAAATTTCTCGATTCCCGGTACCACGCGCCTGTTGGAAGATGTAATATATCCACGTATTTTCTGATTATCCTCTGTTCCGAAATACAGTTCCCCTTTGTACACATCACCTGCTTTCAGAGTCACTTCTATTTTGTCCTGCGAAAAAAGGAGCTGCGGATGTTCATATCTGAAATTTCCACTTAATAGTTCTTCTATCGTCTTTTTCAAAATTGTTCACCTTATATCCTTGCTTAAATTACAGAGCTACTGTTCACAAACCTATTGCATTTAATTATACACCACAAAACACATCCGCGCAACAATCCGCTCTTCAGCTTTTTCGTTACTGTTCACTCCGTGTTACTGTTCACTGGTAATATCCCGCGAGGTGTTTTTTGTGAGCGAAGGTCACAGAAAACCCGAGATATACCGCGCGAATTTATGCGATTAGCATAAATTCTGTGCATCGCGAAGCGTGTTACTGAGAACGAAGTGAACAGTAACCACTCCGTTCTCAATAACGTAGCCAAAATTCTGCAAATTCTCTATCCCGAGTTGACTTTCCCCTCTTTGTATCGTATCATTCAATACAGTTCAAAAAATATTTTTTCAAGAAAGAGGTTCTCATCCATGCAGGATAACAAAAATTTTCTGGGCACAGAACCTGTTGGAAAGCTTCTTTTAAAGCTATCCATTCCAACAGTGATTGCCCAGCTCATCAACATGCTTTATAACATTGTAGACCGTATTTATATCGGTCACATCCCGGGGGAAGGCAGCCTGGCACTTACGGGCGTGGGAGTCTGTATGCCCATCATCATGATCGTCTCCGCATTTGCGGCGCTGGTCAGTTCCGGCGGTGCACCACGAGCTTCTATTTATATGGGAAAACAGGATAATAAATCTGCTGAGAATATCTTAGGCAACTGTTTTATTCTTCAGATTATTATCTCTGTTATCCTCACTGCAATTTTACTGATCTGGGGCAGAGATTTATTGCTGGCTTTTGGCGCCAGTGAAAACACCATAAGTTATGCAACAGATTATATGCATATTTACGCTTTCGGTACCTTGTTCGTACAGTTAACCCTTGGTATGAATGCATTCATTACCGCACAGGGATTTACCACATTTTCCATGGTTTCCGTCCTGATCGGTGCTGTCTGCAATATTGTTCTGGATCCTGTATTTATCTTTGTTTTTCATATGGGCGTACGCGGTGCTGCACTGGCAACTGTTATCTCACAGGCAATTTCCACACTCTGGGTAGTTTCATTCCTCTGTGGCAAAAAGACACTGCTTCACCTCAGGAAAAAGCATCTCCATCTGGAGGCAAAAGTTGTTCTTCCCTGTATTGCACTGGGACTTGCTGCTTTTATCATGCAGTCAAGTGAAAGTATTGTAACTGTCTGCTTCAATTCATCCCTGCTTCGCTACGGCAGTGATATTGCGGTGGGAGCCATGACGATCCTGACCAGTGTTATGCAGTTTGCCATGCTCCCTCTTCAGGGAATTGCGCAGGGTGCACAGCCCATTTCCAGTTATAATTACGGTGCCAAAAATGCAGACAGAGTAAAGAAAACGTTCCGTTTGCTTCTGATCACCTGTCTGTCATATTCTGCACTTCTCTGGGCTGCTGTACAGCTTGCTCCCAGAGTATTTGTAAGTATTTTTACTGCTGATACAGATCTTATTGGATTTACTGCACCAATGCTGAAAATCTACCTGGGTGGTCTGTTCCTCTTCGGTATCCAGATTGCCTGCCAGATGACCTTTACCTCCCTTGGAAAGGCTGTAAACTCTATTATTGTTGCAGTTGTCCGTAAGTTTGTACTGCTGGTCCCGCTGATCTATATTATGCCTCATATGGTATCCGATCCAACAACAGGCGTATATATGGCAGAACCCATTGCAGATATCACTGCGGTGATCTTTACCTCTGTTTTATTTACATTTCAGTTTAAAAAGGCACTGGCAGAAATTCAGAATTAAATACTGTACAAATTCATAATAAGGGGTGAACATTACAAAACGTTCACCCCTTAAATTATGCATTTCTATAGACAAACGGATATTCACAATCCGCTTCGCTACTTGATTGATTAAAACAAGTCATTAATCACTTCCTGTACTGTCTGCAAATGCTCTGCTTTCCATGCTTTTGCACCACAGAAAAGAAGGCCCTCATCTACATTCCCTTTTACTGCATTGATCAGTCCGTCAGTAATACAGTAGGGAATTTCTTTTGGACTGCATTTTACAAGACATCCGTGACAGGGACTGTGTGGAATCTGTTCACCGTTCATGACACGGGACATGAATTTGTTCATAATGGCACGCCCCGGCATTCCTACCGGGCTTTTTACAATGGCAATATCGGATTCTTTTGCTTTTAAATGAGCTTCTTTGTAGCGGATGTCTGCGTCACATTCTTCCGTTGTTATAAAGCGGGTAGCTACCTGAATGCCATCAGCACCCAGATTATCCACTTTTCGGACATCCTCTCTGTTATAGATACCACCGGCTACGATCACCGGGATTTCTGTCTCATATTTTTCTGCGTAACTTTTTACTGTTGTGATGATTTTCTTTATTTCTTCGCTGTAGGATTCTTCAGTGTATTTCTCCAGTTCTTCTTTATGAAAACCAAGATGTCCGCCTGCCTGAGGACCTTCGATCACTACCAGATCTGCAGTTCTTTTGTATTTTCTGTCCCAGTATTTCAGGATTACTTTTGCGGATTTGTCTGTAGATACGATAGGTGCGATCTTTGTCAGACTTCCTTTTACCAGTTCTGGAAGCTCTGTAGGAAGTCCGGCACCGGAGATAATGATGTCTGCGCCAGCTTTTACTGCAGCCTTTACGTGAGATGCATATTCTTTCAGTGCAACCATAATATTGTATCCTATGATTCCTTCTTTAGAAACCTCACGGGCTTTTTTCATTTCGCCGGCAATGGCGCGTTCGTTGGCTGCTGCCGGATTTCTGTCGAAGTCTTCTTCCCTGTAACCGATCTGTGCAGTGGAAATAATACCAACTCCTCCTGCTTTCGCAACAGAACCTGCAAGTCTGCCAAGACTGATTCCAACTCCCATTCCCCCCTGGATTAATGGAACTCTTGTGATTTTATCTCCTATTTTGAAATTCTTCATTGTAATTTTTCTCCTGTTATTTTGTTTTCATTTTAAATATTTTGATATTCAAAGTATATCATAATATTCGTTCTTGTCAAGAAAAACCAGTTTATATAGTTTTTAATACTATATACATAACCGATATCTGTCCTTTTTCCTATAGCAGTCCTAATAAATAATGCATTTAAGACATTTCATCAGAGTGTGTGAAAGACAAGGGGGATATCTGCAGGCGTGCCGACACACGGCAAAGATATCTGACGCAGAATTTCTCTGCTTTTTTAACCGAAACAGGTAAGTCTCCTGCTTCAATTGCGAATACCCACATGACTCCTATCATTTTTCATGATGGATATCACATTTTTATTTCAGAAGCCGAATTATTACAAACAGTTAACTCAAAATGATTTCTATTTGTTTTTATAAAGCCTTCTTTCTGTAGCTTTGATATCTCCGTAGACATTGCCGCACGGTCAATGCACAGATAATCAGCCAGCTGCTGCCGGTCAAAGGGAATATCAAAGGATAACGACGAATGTCTGATAGACTCTGTCGACAGATAGGACAATAGTTTGTCCCTTGTCGTTCGCTTGCCCACATGTGTGATTTTGTCGTTCAGGATTAGTATCTTATTTGCCAGGACACTGACCAGGTTGCGGATCAGCTTCTGATGGTGTTCGCATGCAGTCGGGCAGGAAATCAGAAGCCTTTGGACATTTAGCAGAATAATCTCACAATCCGTATCTGCCACCACACTGACATTCAGAACAGCACCCGGGCTTGCTGCATATGGCTCACCAAAGAAATCACCAGTATGACATTTCGACAGAATATTCCGATGCCCCCAAAGGTCTTCCTGAATAACAAGAACACAGCCAGACACCACAAGTCCCATTACCTCAGTAGAATCTCCTGCTCTGAAAATATAAGAATCTCGTTTTTTGGAAACTGTTGTTGCTTTTACACAATGCAGTATAGATAATATCTCGTTATCAGTAAGGCCTGTAAAGAATGGACTGTTTTTTAGAATGGGTAAATATTTTTTCAAAATCATTCCTCCTTGTTGGAAATCAAACATACAAGTTGTATTTATCATACTATAATGCTGACAGAAACAAAAGTTAAATCTATTGACGGAGGTAAAATGATAAGAAAGATTATTCGAATCGATAAAGAAAAATGCAATGGCTGCGGCGCCTGTGCAGATGCCTGCCACGAAGGTGCCATTGATATCATTAATGGAAAAGCAGAATTGGTGAGAGAACATTTCTGTGACGGACTGGGGGATTGCCTCCCGGAGTGTCCCACAGGCGCCATTTCCTTTGAGGAACGGGAAGCACCTGAATATAATGAAGCGGCTGTGAAAGAAGCACAGAAAAAAATATTTGCCAAAAATCAGGCAATAACTGCTCATGCCGGCTGTCCCGGGTCTAAAAGCATGCAGATTCAGCGATCAGAAATACCCAAATCAGAAAAACCATCTTCAACCACAGGTCAGGTATCCAATCTTCAGAACTGGCCGGTACAGATTAAGCTGGCACCTGTCAGTGCCCCATATTTTAACGGCGCAAAGCTTTTAATCGCAGCCGATTGTACTGCTTACGCTTACGCAGGCTTTCATCAGGATTTTATCCGAAATAAGGTAACATTAATCGGCTGTCCTAAATTGGATCAGGTGGATTATAGCGAGAAACTGACTGCAATAATCCAAAATAACGATATTCAAAGTGTGACGATTGTAAGAATGGAAGTTCCATGCTGTGGCGAACTTGAGATGGCAACCAGAAAAGCACTTCAGAATAGCGGAAAATTCATTCCCTGGCAGGTTATAACCATAGGTATTGATGGAAATATTATAGAATAAAGGAGAATACGACAATGGATAAAAAAATGTTTTGTTATCAGTGTGAACAGACAGTGGGATGCACCGGCTGCACAGGAAATGCAGGTGTCTGCGGAAAAAAGGCAGGCACTGCCAAATTACAGGATGAGCTGACAGGTGCGTTGATCGGTCTGGCAGGGGCTGTCGATAGCGCAGCAGCTATTTCCAAAAGTACCAGTCAGGTCATAATTGAAGGACTGTTTACTACCGTTACAAATGTGAGTTTTGACGATGCAGCAATCGAAAATATGATACAAAAAGTCAGAGCAGAAAAAGAAAGACTGGTTCCTGGCTGCAGTAAATGTCAGTCACCTTGCGGTAAATCAGACGAATATGACATGCAGCAGCTGTGGAATGCAGATGAAGATATCCGCTCCCTGAAGTCCCTTATTCTTTTCGGGATTCGCGGAATGGCAGCCTATGCTTATCATGCAAATGTTCTGAATTATGAAGATGCCGAAGTAAACCGTTTCTTCTGCGAAGCATTATTTAAGATTGGTTATGAAGAAAGTATGGATACACTGCTTCCTACTGTACTGAAAGTAGGGGAAATCAATCTGAAATGTATGGCACTTCTTGACAAGGCAAATACCAAAACCTACGGAACACCGGAACCGACTGCAGTTACACTTACCGTAGAAAAAGGATCATTTATTGTAGTAACCGGTCATGATCTGAAGGATCTGCAGCTTTTACTTGAACAGACAGAAGGAAAAGGAATCAACATCTATACCCACGGTGAAATGCTCCCTGCCCATGCCTATCCACTCTTAAAGAAATTCTCTCACTTAAAAGGAAATTTCGGAACTGCATGGCAGAATCAGCAGAAAGAGTTTGATCATCTTCCGGCTCCGATCCTTTACACCACCAACTGTCTGATGCCGCCAAAAAGCAGTTATGCTGACAGAGTATTTACAACAGAAGTGGTTGCTTTCCCAGGCGCTGTTCATATCGACGAGAAGAAAGATTTCACACCGGTTATTGAAAAAGCACTGGAACTGGGTGGTTACAAAGAAGATCAGACACGCACAGGCATCAACGGCGGTACGAAAGTGACAACCGGTTTCGGACATGCAGCCATTCTGTCCCATGCAGATACTGTAGTAGAAGCAGTAAAATCAGGCGCTATCCGCCATTTCTTCCTGGTTGCCGGCTGTGATGGCGCCAAACCAGGTCGAAACTATTATACGGAATTCGTGAAGCAGACACCTTCTGACAGTATTGTTCTCACCCTGGCATGTGGAAAATTCCGTTTCAATGATCTGGATCTGGGAGAAATCGGTGGTCTGCCACGACTGATGGATATGGGCCAGTGTAATGATGCTTATGGTGCAATCCAGATTGCTGTGGCACTTGCGGATGCATTTGGATGTTCTGTAAATGAGCTTCCGCTTTCCTTCGTTCTCTCCTGGTATGAACAGAAAGCAGTCTGTATCCTGCTGACACTTTTACACTTAGGTATCAAGAACATCCGTCTTGGTCCTTCTCTTCCGGCGTTCCTGTCTCCTAATATTCTGAACTATCTGGTAGAAAATTATGGTATTGCACCTATCACCACACCGGAAGAAGATATTAAAACGCTGATGAATCATTAAAATAAATTTTTCAAAATCTTCGCAAAATTAACAAAGCCGATACAGGATTCAAAAATCCCGCATCGGCTTTATTGATTCTAATTGTCTTTTCCCTAATTATCTGTAATGTATTCCGCCCCAGTAAATATTATTTTTCACGATTGTTTCCGGTGGAAGCTCTACACCGTCCAATGCCCATTTTTTATATTCTGCAAAACCCACACGGTCAATAATGTATCCCACATGTTCCTTACCGCCAGGCGCATTGGGATCAATATATTCCTTTACAAATTTATAGGTATTCAGGATAACTTTGATGATGGTGTCTTCGTCTGCCCAGATCAGAAAATCTTCTCCCAGACGTGGGTTTTTCTTTCCTGTTCGTCCCATAAGTGTCAGACGATAGTATTTCTTTTCACTTCTGGTCCATGCTCTGGTCGGACATTTTGTCACGCAGACGCCACATCCTACGCATTTTTCTTCGTTGCGTACGATCCTGTAATTTTCCATCTTTAACGCATCCACAGATAGCTTATCACAGCCTTTTATGCAGGCACCACAGGAAACACAACGATTCGGGTCATATTGCGGCTCTGTCATGCCGATAATTCCAAAATCGTGCATTCTCGCCTTAATACAGTCATTGGCACAGCCTGTAAGTGCAATTTTAAAATGAAGATCATTAGGAAATATCGCCTTTTCAATTCTCTTCGCAAAGACCGCTGTATTATAATTTCCAAAAGGACAGACTCTGTTTCCGATACATGCACAGACATTTCTGGTTCCTGATGCCGGATACCCGGTACCTGTCTCATTTTGATTAATCTGAAGATTATCTATGATCGGCTGGAGCATCTCATTAACTTTATCCATATCTTCCATATGGATCCCTTCAATTTCAAATCCCTGGCGTGTGGTAAGATGAATCTGTCCGTTTCCATATTTTCTGGCAATATCCACCACCTGCTGCATGACATCTGCATTACAGCAGCCTCCCGGAACACGCACTCTGGAAGCCGTAAGCCCACGAACCTTTGATACACGGAAGGCATTTTTCTTCAGTTTCTTTGTATTAATATCCATTATGATTTCCTCCCTAATCAAACAGTTTTTTGCCTTCTGAATAGCAGAATACCGGACCATCCAGACAAATATAGGTGTCATTCATTCGGCAATGCCCGCATTTACCAAGCCCGCAGCACATTTTTCTTTCCTGCGAAATCCATATCTGTTCTTCCTTCATTCCCAGCTTTAAAAGCTCTGCTACTGCAAATTTCATCATGACCGGAGGTCCGACAACAATAGCTGCAGTCTCATGGATATTATCAGGTTCAAGCTCCGGAATATACTTTGTAACAAGTCCTGTCCTATAAGCATCGTCATCGGATGAGTCCACCGTCAGAATCAGATCCATCTGCTGTTCCCATTTCTTCAGATCTTCACGGAACAGAATATCTGACGGAGATTTAAAACCAAGGATCGTATGTAATTTTTTTACTTCATTCTGATGCTCACCGAAGTAACTGATCACGCCTCGCACAGGAGATACTCCTGTTCCACCGGCTACCACGATCAGTTCTTTCCCCTGATAATTCTCTTTCTCGAAACCATTTCCATAAGGACCACGCATAAAAAAGCTGCTTCCCTCATTCAGTTCAAAAATTTCTCCGGTTACTTTACCAACCTTACGTATGGTCAGATCAACATAATCTTCTCCGATACCACTGACAGAAATGGGCGCCTCACCATATTTAGGAACAGAAACTTCAAAAAACTGCCCTGGTTTTACATCTCCCACATACGTCATACGGAATGTATATTCTGTCTCTGTATGCTTCACTATTTCTTTTATCTTAGATAAGAAAGGAATATATTCATTTGCCATCTTATTTTCCCTCCTTTTCTTTCAGTTTCTGAAGACATGCAATATAGGAAATATACTCCGGACACACATTTTCACAACGTCCGCAGCCGACACACATATGGTATCCAAATCTTTTCTTATAATCTGAAATTTTATGTAATACCTTAAAACGCATTCTTTCACCCTGACTCTGGCGGAAGCTGTGCCCTCCGGCAATATCAGAATATCCATCCACCTGGCAGGAAGCCCATACACGGCGGCGCTCTCCAGCCTTTGGATTGTCTTTATAAAAAATATCCTGCATAGTAAAACAGGTACATGTGGGACAGACAAAATTGCAGCGGCCACAGCCAATACAGCGGCTGCCATATTCCTGCCACATGGAATCCTGGTGAATTGTATCCGGAAGTTTCTCCGGAATTTCTACATGAACTTCATTCTTTTCCACAAAAGTCGGTTCCTCCTGAACATTCTGTCCATAATCCCATAATAATTCTTCCAGTTCTCTGCATCTCAGTTCCACGTAACATCCCTTTTCATCCTGAAAAATATACATATCATATTCTTCACAACGATTTGTGCCCATACTTACACAAAAACAATTTTTGCCGGATTCCTTACAACCCATCACAGCAAAAACTGTATTTTCCCGCATTCTTCTGTAATAATAATCCTCTGCACCGTTTTTCAGGTACATCTCATCCAGACGTTTCAGAGCATGAAAATCACAGCTTTTCAAAAAAATCAATCTCTGCCTTGCTGCTCCGTCTGCTGTTTTCATCTCATTCTCTGTAAAATAAAGAATCGTCTCTGAGATTGGAAACAAGGCTTCCTTAAAACTGTAATCCGACTTCTGGTCCCAGACAAGTTCTTCCCAGCTGTCCAACCGTCCATAACGAATTACGTCTGTATCTGAAAAACATCCTGTTCCCTGGTAAATTCTCGGTCCATACACATCATAGGATTCCTGCAGAATTTCAAAAACCTTCTGCATCTCATCACTGTTGAAACGTTTTCCCATCAGATACCCCTTTCTTATAATCACATTTTATAGAATTCTGCAAGACCTTCAAAATCTGTCAGTGTAAATCGCTTATTACCATAATGGATCAGACCTCTGTCTGTAAGGACCTTACAGGCACGGGATACATTTTCCCTTGGTGCTCCAACCAGATCTGCCATCAGGGTAATGGTAAGATCAATATCTATCATCACTCCCTCTTCCGTATCCACACCAAAATCACGACCCAGCTTCCACAATTTTGCAGCTATTTTTCTCTCCATCTGCATGTTCCCGGTCGTATTTTTTAACTGATGACCCATTCGCCAGAGATTTCTTTCATATTCTCTCAGAACAGCTCTTGTCAGATCATGACTCTGCTCCATAAGATGAAGAAATGGTTCTTCTGCAATTTCCAGTATCTGCACCGGACAGGCAGCCTCACAAAAAAGTGCATTGGGCTTTTTACTTACAATACTCTGATTTAAAAGCCGTCCTTTTCCCAGGATAAAAATCACCTTTCGATTTCCGTGCTTTGTCAGATTATAAAGCATCACTTCTCCGGAATACACAAAATACACTGTTTTTGTTCTGCTGCGTGAATGAAAAATCACTTCCTTTTTCTTATAAGAAACAATCTTACTTTCATTAAGCAGATTCTGCAGAATGTCCTTTGGTATTTCTCTGAAAAAATCCATATTCCCCAATTCCCTGATTGTTATCTGTCCCATTGTATCAACCTCACTGGCATAACTTTTGCAGTCTTGATAATAAACTACTCCTGTCTTGCTTTCCTTTTGTATTATAATGAAAAAGTTTGTCGTTTTCCGTGATGTATGTCACATTTATAAATATAATTACAAAGCCAGTATACATTTAACGTACACTGGCATAATGATTCTGTAAAATAATTTCTTTCTAATTGGATAAACTTGAAGTGGTCTCCTAATCCTTTAAGTAAACATTTGTTCTGGATATTTTTTACAAAAATTGCGCGTCTAACTCATCACTGAAGTAACGAGAATGCGACACGCAGATATTCAAAATGTTCCATATGTAATAAACAAAAAGACGGCTGCCGCAACCATTCCAAGCAAAAAAACACATCCAAATACTGTTGCCAGAGATTCCGAAACATGAAATACGCCATCTTCTGCCATTGTCACAAGAACAATCAATAATATTGGACTTGAGATACACATACTTGTTGCGTTTGCCACTACTTTGGATCCATTTCTTTTCATGTCAAGAAATTCATTTGCATTCTCCATAGTTACTTTTTTCAACGGTTCTGCATAGCTTTCAGTACTTTCGTGATAGGTGATATTTTCTGCTTTCATTTCATCTTTTAATAGGTAATCTGTACTAACACAAAATAGCTCCGACATCTGTAAAATTCTTTGCAAATCTGGAACAGCTCCTGCACTTTCCCACTTAGATACTGCCTGTCTGGATACGCCCAACTGATTGGCTAGTTCTTCCTGTGACCATCCATTCTTTTTTCTTTCCTCTGTAATCTTATCAGCTAAAATCATTTTTTTCTCCTTTTGCAGATTTTATGAGCTCAATATAACAGTTTTGCTGTTTGCATTCCACCATTTCAGGCTGTAAATCTGTCAACCAGCAGTTGCAAATCACAAAAGAACTCTATGAATTCCGATTTTCCAACAATACAAGCAGGAAATTATTTATCATCTGTATTGTTTTCCTTTTTCTTATGAGTCGAACCCAAGCAAAGAAATGAAGAACCAAGACATAACCATACTATAGCCATAGAACTTTCATTTCCACTCGTAAAGCCAATAGCTGACGCTATGAAAAACAGAACTGATGCAATGTAAAATAGGATTGATTTGTTTATCCCTTTTTTCATAAATAAGAATCTCCTCCAAATTCCGATTGTTCTAATTATTTTTAGTTCCACCTTCTTGCCCTTCGGACAAGAAGTATCCCTCGCTTTCAGCTCGGTCAATTCCGATTGAGATTTCACCCGTTTTGTAAGCTGATTTTCTTTCCAGTCAATTGTGGAATCCACCTGGCATATAAATCACAGAGTGGCTGTGACTATTTTCCAACCCATATTTTCTTAAAACTTACAACAAAAAACAGAGTTTCTGCAAGTCCTGTAATTCCCCATGAGAAGATATACAAAAGATACAGTGATGAAATCGTCTGGAAATGTGCAAATACTGTATAAATCCAGACAATACGAAATACGCAGGAGCCCAGGATAACGATAACGGTAGGCGGAATACTTTTTCCGATGCCTCGGGATGCGGCGATACTGCCATCCATAAAACAGCTAAACGCATAGCTGAATGCCATAATACGAATCCTCTGCATACCAGCATCAATAACTGTTGGTTCCGTAGCGAACAGAGAAAGAAACTGTGGGTCAAACACAAGGAGTAGTCCACCCAGGATTGCACATGCCGTATAAAAAGAAAACACTGAATTTATCACAGGTGAACTTTCCCTTAAAAAGACTGTTAGATATATTTCTACAAAATAAGAACAGTTATTCTGATACTTTATCAAAGAAAGCGATCATATAGAGCGGTAATGTGATTATTCCCTCTTCGCCGGTTCCTACATTCCCATCTATGAATGTATATCCATAGCTTATATCTTTATTATTTTTCATGATCGACTTTAGTGAATTTGCACGTGTATTTCCACTCTTGACCTCAATAGGAACTATTTTTCCATCTTTTTGAATGATTACATCAATTTCTTTTTTCGTTGTCTCATTTTTATAGAAATATAACTGATATCCCTTCTTATAAAGAGCATCTGTTCCGGGATCATGGATTCCGTCTGCAGTACAGCGTAGATATGCTTCATGGAATCTGCAAAGACTGTGAAAACAAATCCGATCAGCTGTGATCTGTTTCAGATACAGCATGATGGATCTGGCGGATCACACATCTGATTGATACCGGTACTGTAAAAAGGCAGGCAATCGCCCCAGACAGCATGATTGCAACATCCTGAAAAAGAAATTTGGAATTGAGAATAATTTCCAGGTTATATTGCTGTGTCTGAACATAGGCAAATAACAGAATAGAGCCTCCAAGATAAGCAAAAAGCAGCGTATTTACAGTTGTTCCTATAATTTCTTTTCCAACCTGATAGCCGGAAGAAGTAAGTTCTTTCGCTGTCAGGCTGTTTTTATGTGTCCAGACTTCATATACAGAAGAAGTTACAGATAAAGCAGTATCAATAACCGCTCCAAGAGTACTGAAAACAGTTACAAAAACTGCCACATGAAGCATATTAATATGGATATCCGTACTGTAATAATACATAAAATCATCTTCTGAAAGCTGAAGCTCATTCAGTCCATAGCTTCCTGATCTCCATATAATAAGATAAATCGGAATAAATAAAAGCAGCATCACAAGCAAGGTAGCCAGAAAAGCCGCCCGTGTCTTTGGATTGTTTCCATTCTGGTAGAACAGGGAATTATAGCAGACTCCTGCCCCTGCAGCCAATATCAGAAGCAGAGCCGGGAAACCAATGGACATCAGAAGAATCGAAATAAACAGAATTACAATATTACCGGCCAATGTCATAAGAGAAACTGCTCCGCGCTCCCCACCAATCAAAATCATTAAAATAATCAACACCAGTGCAAGAAAAATTATCATTTTTTGTCGCTCCTTTTCAGAGATGGTAGTTTCATGATAATAGAAGAAATAAAAACAGATACAGGGATTGCCAGTACAATTCCTATACTTTCAATCAGAAAACGACAGATATCATATGGAATATGATATCGTATGATCGTTATAAACCTGATCTCATTGTTCATTTTCAGGATAAACATAGGAATCATGCCGCTTGCCAGAACAAAAAGCAACACATTTATCATGGTTCCCATAATATCATATCCGATTTCCCGTCCTGAATGTATTAATTTTCTCAGAGAAACATCTGGATTTTTCCGGACAATTTCCCCTGTTGCAGCACTAATAGTTACAGCTACATCCATGATAGCTCCAAGTCCTGTCAGCATAATATCTGTCCAGAATATATCAGCGGAATTACTCATACTCCCCAGATATTCCAGATTAGAATAATCCAGATCTCCAAAAAACTGAATAGAAAATTCAAATAATGCCATGATCAGAAACAGTACACATATAGTTGAAATAACAGAAGCCCATGTTTTTCTGTGGATTCCATTCAGACAAATCAGAGTTGTTATCGAAAAAAGAAAAGCAATTACATTGCAGATATTTAAGATATTTTCCCCTTTCATAAAAGCCCGAAATCCAAACGCGAATATAATTGTGTTCAATATCAGCGATATGATCGTATAGAATCCCTGTTTTCCTGTAATACAGATCAGAAGAAAAAACAGACCACCTGCCAGCAATACCAGATAACCATCACGCTTTATGGAACGTATGGATTTCCCTGGATTTTCCCTTGAACCGCTTAAAAGGACCGTGTCTCCTTTGTGATATTTCTGATTCTGAACCTGAGACGATGTATATTCATTAGAAATAGAAATCTCTTCCCCTTTATGGGTACCGTTTAATATACACGCTGTAATTTTCTGAGTATAATAATGCTCTTCTGCACCCCTGGTTCCTTTTCTGCTCATTGTTTCCTTTTCTGTTACTGAAGATATCTTCGCCAGAGGCGTATGATAAAACCTGGCGTTAAAACAGGTAAATATAACACAGATAATATAGATGCCTGCCAAGAAATATTTCATCTGAAATACATGAGATTTCATAGGATTCTTTTTTCTCCTTCTTAATAAAAAATATTGCAACCTTAAAGATACTAATCAGTTACTTTTTATCGAAATACTGTGAGTTCTATATCTTTCAGCTGTTATAATGATCCAGTATTTTTTTCCATATCCGCATTTTCCACTTCTCCAATTAACTGTTCACAGCCAAATAATTCTCTGACTGCATTTTCATATACCACACATTTCTCAGCCTTCTTAATCTTTTTGGCATATTTTTTATTGTTTGTAAACATAGGTGCCTGATAAGACCATAATTCTTTCATACGGAACAGGATATTTCTGTCTCCGGACAGGTCTTCGCAGTATTCATTGTACATCATATCATGAAATCTTCGGATTTCTTCCTTTGACGCAGGTGCACCGCCACGGATTTCTCTGGCAAGTGCCGGATTCTTCAAAGTTCCTCTGCCTGTCATAATGCAGTCCAGGGTCGGAAACATTTCCTGTAATCTGGTACAGTCTTCTGCAGTGACAATATCACCATTATAGCACACCGGACTCTTCGCCCGCTCCAGTGCTTCTCCAAATGTTTCCAGGCGGGGTGTATTTTTGTAATAGTCTTTCTGTACTCTTGCGTGTATGATCAGCTCTTCCAGCGGATATTTGTTATAAATCGTCAGCAAATCTTCAAACTCCTCAGGATCATCCATACCAAGGCGGGTCTTGATGGAAATCTTCATATCACATTTACGGAAAATCTCATCCAGGAATTTGTCCAGTTCATCCGGTCTGTCCAGAAATCCCGCACCTCTGCCTTTTGTCACAACAGTCTTTGACGGACAGCCAAGGTTCAGATTCACTTCATTATAACCGTATTCCTGCAGTGTTTCCGCTGTCTGGATAAAATCCTCTGCATTCTTTGTCAAAATCTGGGGAACTGCATACATCCCCTCATTATTCTCAGGCATAATGTCTTTCTTTTCTCTGGTGCTGAGATGTCCTTTCTGATTTGGAAGGATAAAGGGAATAAAATACTTGTCAAAACCTCCAAAGCACTGGTAAAGTGCCCTTCTGTATGTATATCCTGTGATTCCCTCAAGGGGGGCTAAATATATTTTCATGTGCTTCTCCTGTTGTATTGTATTCAAGCGGATAAAATCATCCACTTCGCTACGTAGTTCTACACCGAATAACTGCTCTGCAGTTTATTCGGTTAAATTCTTCATCCATTATACTGTAGTCATTCTGATTTCTCAATGCAGATTTGAAATATCCGCTATAAAATCAACTATAGCAATCCAAAAAAGAGATACCTTTTTTACAAGCATCTCTTCCAATAAATTTCTCTATTCTTTTTATTATAGCAATTTTACAATACCTTACGTCCATTTACTGTCAGCTTAAAAGTTGTTCCAAGTATTTCCGCAGCTTTCCTGCAAAGCATCATACGCTCAAGGAAAATCTCAAAATAATCATACATGGAACAGATTTTTTCATCAATCTGTAGGTTCAGTGCAATTACTGATCTGTCTTCCGCAATCTTCAGCTTTGCATCTGTAACTGCATAATTTACCCTGTCATGGATATCGTAAGCGGATTGTTCCTTCTGGCGCACACGGCTTCTTCTTACATCTGTTTTATCTGCAATAATAAGTGCCGCTGAAACCACATCCTCAGGGCTTCCTGTTGATTCATCATGATTACCGATTGCCGCTATCACTGTTATTCTGTCTTCCAGGGACATATCTGTTTCTTTCAGTAAATCGTTTGCAAGAAGCGCACCATATTCTGCATGATGGGTTCTGTTAATGGCGTTTCCGATATCATGCATATAACCGGCAATCTTTGCAAGTTCAATTTCATGTTCTGAATATCCCAGCCGCTTCAGTATCTTTCCTGCCTGATGTGCAACCTGCACGCAGTGTGCCTTTGAATGATCTGTAAAACCCAGCTGTCCCAGATTTGCATTTCCTTTCTGCAGATATGCATTAATTTCTTTGTTATTTGCTATTTCCTTGTATTCCAATTATTTCACTCCCTTTGGCTTAAAGCCTTTTTATTGCATACGGTGCCTGAATCAGTACATTTGTATCTATTACATAGGTTTTTATCATATATCTGACTGCTCCTTTTCTCTGATCTTTCAATTCGGTCTGCGCAGCCTGTCCATCAGCATCGAAAATCATATCCTTGTTCATCACCAGCTTTATTAAGCATATCAGAGAAAAAAACACTCTGCCATCACACAATTGTACAGAACAGGTAAAATAATTGTAAAAAGGCTCAAAATTTTCTGGAAAAGCACCAACACCCTGTCCCGGACATAAACTATATAGAAATCCCCTTCGAGGTAGCGATTTGAAGGCCTTTCAAAAACCTTTGTCCATATCCCAGGAAAAATATTATCTTCAAAAATATCAGGAGGGTGATTCTCAGGCAAAGAATATCCTGATCGAGCATAATCTCCGGCTGGTAGCACATGTGGTCAAAAAATATCAGGGAACCGGTGAGGATACAGATGATCTGATCTCTATTGGAACCATCGGACTGATCAAGGCTGTCACAACCTTTAATCCCCAGAAGGCTTCCCGGTTATCCACCTATGCTGCCAGATGTATAGAAAATGAACTGCTGATGTATTTTCGTGCTAAGAAAAAGCATTCAAAAGAAGTGTCCCTATATGAACCCATAGGAACAGATAAAGAAGGAAATGAGATTAATCTGTTAGATGTGATCGAAAGTGAACCTGTAGATATTGTAGAAGACTGCTATATCCGCGAAAATACCAACTATCTTCTACGCTCTTTGAAAAAAATCCTGTCAGATAAGGAATATCAGGTGATCTGCTGCAGATATGGGCTCTTTGGCATGGAGGAAGAAACTCAGCGGGAAATTGCCCGAAAACTGTGTATCAGCCGCTCTTATGTCTCCAGGATTGAAAAAACTGCTCTGCAAAAGCTTCGAGGCCTTTTCCCGCAAATGCAGTAAACGCAGCCAACAAATTTAACGTTGGCTGCGTTTATCAATCACTCTGCTCTTCTTAACAGATCGTAAACCTGGATTTCAGTTCCCAGGTCGATAAACAGCTTCTGCTGTGCATGAGGCGCACTCTCCATGGAATTGCCTTCCTCATCATAAATTCCCTTCACAGTGACAGCTACATTCTGTCCGTCCGGTTTCATAATTTCAATTGTCTCACCTACAGAGAATTTATTTCTCTGAGTGATCTGCGCATAACCCCGTTCATCCACTGCCTCAGCAAATCCCAGATACGTATATTCCTTCTGATAAGTATTATTATCATAAATCTGTGTATTCTCATCCGGTTTTCCATAGAAGAATCCGGTTGTAAACTGTCTGTAGGTACAGTTGGAAATCTGTTCCTGATACCATGGCATATTTGCCTGGTATTTCTCAGGGCTCTCCATATAGTCGTCTATTGCCTTGCGGTAAGTTCTGGCAACTGTTGCGACATAGAGAGCGGTTTTCATACGGCCTTCTATCTTCAGACTGTCGATTCCGCTGTTAATGATATCGTCCATATGCTCGATCATGCAGAGATCCTTGGAATTAAAGATATAGGTTCCTCTTTCATTTTCAAATACCGGCATATATTCTCCCGGACGTTTCTCCTCAACAATGGAATATTTCCAGCGGCAGGGATGGGTACAGGCTCCCTGGTTGGCATCACGTCCTGCCAGATAATTACTGAGCAGACATCTTCCGGAATAAGAAATGCACATAGCACCATGGATGAATGTTTCAATCTCCATATCCTCCGGAATATGCTCTCTGATCTCTTTAATCTCCGCAAGCGAAAGTTCTCTGGCTGTTACCACACGCTTTGCTCCCAGATTGTACCAGAAACGATATGTCTCATAGTTAGTATTGTTTGCCTGTGTACTGATATGACGTTCGATTTCCGGGCATATTTCCTTTGCATACATATAGATTCCCGGGTCTGCAATGATCAGTGCATCCGGCTTCAGTTCTTTCAGTTCTGTCAGATATTCCCTCACACCCGGCAGATCATAATTATGGGCCAGAATATTTACAGTCACATAAACTTTCACTCCATGTTCATGGGCAAAAGCGATTCCTTCCTTCATATCTTCATGGGAAAAGTTCTTTGCTTTGGCACGAAGTCCAAAGGCTTCTCCACCGATATATACTGCATCTGCTCCGAAAATAACAGCAATCTTCAACACCTCAAGACTGCTAGCCGGAACCAGCAATTCTATTTTTCTCATATTATTCACTCCTGTTTCACACTGACTGTAACTCCGTCTCCCAGGGGAATGATCGAAGTTATCAGGGATGGATTATGTTTCAATTCATACAGATACTCACGCATTCTCTTATATATGGTTCTGTTTCTGCGCTCTACCAGATAATGGGACTCTATGATATCTCCCTCCTGAAGCACATTGTCAGAGATGAGAACACCGCCATTTTTCATAAGACGCATCACATCCGGAAGCCAGTTGATATACTGTCCCTTTGCAGCATCCATAAAAATCATGTCAAACGAATCTTCCAGTTCTTTTAATATCTGTCCTGCGTCTCCCTCAAGCAGAGTAATCTGCGCTTCCCGTCCGGCTCTCCTGAAATTCTCTTTTGCGATGGGGATTCTCTTCTCATAATTCTCGATCGTTACGATTTCAAGATCCTCCGGACCATATTCACACATAAGAAGTGTGGAGAAGCCAATGGCTGTCCCCACCTCCAGAATACGCTTCGGCCGGTTTACAGCCAGAAACATTTTTATAAAGCTCTGCATTTCTCTCCGGATGATCGGCACCCGTTCCCTGATGGCATACTGCTCCAATTCTTCAAGAAACGGTGTATTTCCCATATCCAGTGAATTAATATAGGTACGCATCCGCTCGTCAACTATCACGAATCACTTACCCCTTCCTGTTCATCATCACCTGCCAGAATTCCCATGATACGATTAGGTGTATATGCTGTACTTAACAGATACGTTCCGGCCTGAAGCTTTCCATGATAAGTGGACAGTCTCTCCTGAACATAAAATACCGTTGCACTCTTGACCAGACCTTTTTTCTGAAGAGTTTTGGCAATCTTGTACAAGGAAGTATCTTCCTTGATCACCACTGTAATTTCCTGTCCTTCTCCGGGACTCATGGCCTGCTGATTAAATACATCATGTCCAAACTGATAAGAAGCCTTTCCTACCCAGAAAAGTAAAACTATCACACATATATAAAGTACAATCTTAAAAAACGTTCCTGCAACAACAACACCTGCTGCACCTGCACGTTCCCTGGTATCACTCATAAGCTATTTCCTTTCTGTATGTCAGGCGGATATAATCATCCGCTCAGTTATCTGCTCACAACCGGATAACTGTTTTACAGTTTATCTGCTCACATTCCCGGGACATCTATATCAATACCTTCTCCCAGTTTTATACAGATTCTCTGCATCATTTTACACAAAGCAAGCTCCGCATCCAGATACGCATTCACTTCCGGGTGTCTGCGCAGCTCTGCGGATTCTTTTCTCATCTGCTCTACAACTTCAAACAGATTACCGGAATCACATTCATTCTGGACTTTATAATTATCTGCCCTGAATGTATCCACACGTGCCTTCAGTTCGGGCTTCTTTTTCAGGATATCACTCTGCTTCTGAAATTCCAGATATTCAGGGCTCTCCTTTATAGCCTCCAGAAGCCCTTTAATACTTTCCTCTATTGTATTTGGTTCCATTTTATGCCTCCATGATAATAGGCAGGATCATAGGACTTCTCTTGGTACGTTTCCATAAAAATTCACTGAGCGCATCCTTCACAACTGTCTTGATCTTGCCCCAGTCCGTAATATTACGTTCCAGACAGGAATCCAGCGCATTTTCTACCACTTCTCTTGCACCATCCATCAGATCCTCAGATTCCCTCACATATACGAAGCCTCTGGAAACAATGTCCGGTCCTGCAAGAATCACATTGCTGTGGCGTTCCAACGTAACCACAACGATCATAATTCCATCTTCTGCAAGATGCTGACGGTCACGAAGAACGATATTTCCTACATCTCCTACACCAAGTCCGTCTACCAGGATTGCTCCTGTGTGTACAGTGCCTGTTACCTGTGCACTCTGGCTGTCAAGCTCCAGAATATTTCCGGATGCAAGGACAAAGATATTCTCTTTGGGGATTCCAAGTTCCTCAACTACATTTTTCTGTGCGGTCAGATGTCTGTATTCACCATGAACAGGGATTGCATATTTCGGTTTTACCAGAGAATAGATCAGCTTGATTTCTTCCTGGCAGGCATGTCCGGAAACATGGACATCCTGGAAAATAACCTTCGCACCCTTCATGGAAAGCTCATTGATAACCTTGGACACTGCTTTCTCATTTCCCGGAATCGGATTGGAACTGAAAATAATAGTATCATTCGGTTTGATCACTATTTTCTTATGGATGTTTGCAGCCATACGGGAAAGAGCTGCCATGGATTCACCCTGGCTTCCTGTTGTGATCAGTACTACCTGTTCATCCGGATAATTCTTAACCTGATCGATCTCAATCAGAGTCTGATCCGGAATGCGAAGGTATCCAAGCTCTGCTGCAGTTGTGATAACATTTACCATACTGCGGCCCTCTACTGCAACCTTGCGTCCGAAACGGTAAGCTGTGTTAATGATCTGCTGTACGCGGTCTACATTGGATGCAAAAGTGGCAATAATGATTCTGTTTGTCTTATATTCATTGAAAAGATTATCAAACACATGTCCCACAGAACGTTCAGACATGGTAAATCCGGTTCTCTCTGCATTAGTACTGTCACACATCAGTGCCAGTACTCCCTTTCTTCCAATCTCTGCAAAACGCTGCAGATCAATGGCATCTCCGAATACAGGAGTATAATCTACTTTAAAGTCGCCGGTATGCACTACGATGCCTGCCGGAGAATAGATCGCAAGTGCAGATGCATCCTGGATACTATGGTTTGTCTTTATAAATTCAATTGAAAAATCACCAAGATTAATGACCTGTCCATGCCTTACTTCCTTTAACTTGGTAGTATTGGTCATATTATGCTCTTTCAGCTTATTTGCAATAAGGGCAATGGTCAGCTTCGTGGAATAAACAGGGACATTTACATCTTTGAGTACATACGGCAGCGCACCGATATGGTCCTCATGTCCATGAGTGATCACAAAGCCTTTTACTTTGGAAATATTCTCTTTTAAATAGGTTACATCCGGAATGACAAGGTCAATTCCGAGCATATCATCTTCCGGGAAAGCAAGACCGCAGTCTACCACAACAATGCTGTCTTCATATTCAAATGCTGTGATATTCATTCCAATCTGTTCCAGACCACCCAGAGGAATGATCTTTAATTTAGATGTTGGTTTCTTCGGTCTGCGGGAAGAATTCTTTATCGCAGCCTTAAATGGTACCTGTATTCCGTTCTTCTCTTTATCTGCCGGAGCCTTGCGGTCCTGCATTGGTTTTCTTCCATAAGAGTTTCTGTGCTGTGGTTTATATTTATAATTCTTCGGTCTGTTGTATGGCCTCTTCTGACCATGTCCGAACTGTCCGTCATGATTTTCACGCGCTTCATTATTAAACTGGTTGTTATTTTCGTTACTCAAGTACTACACACCTCCATGCTACATTTCAAGGTTTACGTCATCTAACATTTGTTCAAATACTTTAAAAACCGCCTGCATCTCATCCTCGTCCTCGACCATTTCATAGCAGGCTTCCTGACTGTCATCCTCTGACACGTCTTTAAAAATATAGGCTGTCGCCTCATCATCCTGAGAATCAGATACCAGAAGATATGCAACTCCTCCGATCCTGGTCTGCTCCTCTACATAAAACTCCGCTTCTGTTCCGTCCTCAAGCTGAAATTTAATTTTCTCCATCTTATTAATCTCCTAACAGGACAGGGAATCCAGATATCCCTGCAAAATAAAAACAGCAGCCAGCTGATCCAGATACTGCTTGCGGTTCTCTCTGCGCACACTGGCTTCCATTAAAGTACGATTGGCTTCTACTGTTGTCAGACGCTCGTCCCACATGATCACTTCAAGACCTGTACGTCTCTCCAGCATTTCTTTAAATTCCAGTGATTTTTGGGCACGTTCTCCAATCGTATTGTTCATGTTCTTCGGATATCCAAGCACGATCTTCTCCACGTGATATTCCGAAACAAGTTCTTCAATACGGGCAAGTGTCTGGCGCAGGTGGTTCTCCTGTTTACGCCAGATCGTCTCTACGCCCTGAGCGGTGATCCCCAGCGGATCACTGATGGCTGCACCAACTGTTTTTGATCCATAATCTAATCCCAGAATCCTCATATCAGCGTTCCCAGGATTTGTTCTTAATATACTCGTTTAAAAGTTCCTCTACCAGTTCGTCGCGCTCTACCTTCATGATCATGCTTCTTGCGCCCTTGTGACTGGTAATATAAGTAGGATCTCCGGACATAATATATCCAACGATCTGATTGACCGGATTGTATCCTTTCTCATCCATTGCTGTGTAAACGAGATCCAGAACTTCTTTTACCTGAAGCTCCTGGTCTGGTTTTGTTCTGAAATATTGGGTATTACCCAGATTGTTCTCTGCCATTTTATTCACGTCCTTACCTGATTTATTGTCGCAAAGCCTTCTTAGTAATTCTGCTTTGCTATGTATTGCAAATTTCGTATACAATACACATATTTTCTTCTATATTTTAATATAATTTCACGTATTGTGCAACCGCAAATTTATTGATGATTATTTGTTACTGTTCACACACGTTACTGTTCACTCCGTTCTCAGTAACATAGCCAAAATTCATTCCAGATTGCCTGCGGCAATGGAATTTTGGCTTGTATGTCTCGGGATTTTGGCATATTCATGCCAAAACACCTCGCGGGATAGTGGTGTGTGAACAGTAACTCACACACCACTATTCCGCTGAGAATGAAGTGAACTGTAACTATTCTACTCCCAGAACCTCACCTGTTAATGTATGTTCTTCCAGGAATTCTTCAGCTATTACAGTAATGATGTCATTCACACTGTAGTTGTCCTGTTTTTTCACTGCTGTTTTAATATATTCCATACTGTGGCCGATATACCACTGCTCTCCGTTAATCTCTACTTCTTCCTCAAGAAGTACTTTCAGTTCACCGCCGAGCATGGATTTCTCATATTCTTTCGCATGCTGTTCATTTAAAGCAAGCATCTTGTCACTTCTGACCGCTTTCTGTGCTTCAGTGAGCTGTCCGGACATGGCTGCAGCCTTTGTTCCATGGCGGCGGGAATATTTGAAAATATGAGTTTCATAAAAATGAATGCTCTCTACGAAATCATAGGAATCCTGAAAATCTTCTTCTGTTTCCATCGGAAAACCAACGATCACATCTGTGGTAAGTGCAGGATTTCCCAGATATTTTCTCAGAAGCCCGCATTTCTCTGCATATTCTGCGCTTCTGTATCTGCGATTCATTCGCTCCAGTGTGATATCACATCCGCTCTGCAGGGACAGATGGAAATGCGGACACATTTTCGGCAATGCGGCAATGCTCTGCACAAATTCTTCTGTGATGATTCCCGGTTCCAGGGAGCCCAGACGGATTCGTTCGATTCCTTCTACCTCATGTACTGCCCGGATCAGGGAAAGCAGTGTTTCTTTCTCTTCTGCCGGGAAATCTACACCATAAGAGCTTAAATGAATTCCTGTCAGAACGACTTCCTTATATCCTTTTGCTGCAAGTGCATGAACCTCATCCATTACATGCGCGATCTTACGGCTTCTGACACGACCTCTTGCATAAGGAATGATACAGTAAGTACAGAATTGATTACAGCCGTCCTGAACTTTGATATATGCGCGTACATGCTCTGCTGTATGATCAATTGCCAGTTCTTCATATTCTTTTGTCTGGCTGATCTTGAGCACATGTTTCTGTTTGGTGTGCTGTTGCTCATATTCCTCGAGTACCTGGACAATATTTCCCTTCTGATTGTTTCCAAGGATCAGGTCTACAGCCTCATCTTTATCCAGTTTCCCTTCATCTGTCTGTACATAACATCCGGCTGCGATCACGATAGCATCCGGGTTCATTTTCTTTGCTTTGTGCAGCATCTGTCTGGATTTACGGTCTGCAATGTTGGTTACTGTACAGGTATTAATTAAATATACATCAGCCCCCGGTTCAAAAGGTACGATCTCGTAGCCCGCTTCTTCCAGGAGCTGCTGCATGGCTTCTACTTCATAGGCGTTTACTTTACATCCTAAGTTGTGAAGTGCAACTTTTTTTCCCATTCTTTCCTCCTAATTGATTTTTCTGTTTTTATAATTCTATACTTATATACTCATTTTCTGTAGTCTGGACTTTGTATACATACTGACATTTCGAAAACTTATCTGCTTACAGAATAGATTTTGTTTTCGCTTTAGTTATTGTTCATTTTTTACAAAACAGTCTGATATTTTAGCACTGTTCTACATTTTCACTAAATCTTTCTGGAAATTTTATCCGTTTTCACCTTGACTTTTATTAACGCTGCCGTTAAGATGAAAACTGTAAGCTGACAGATAATCAGGTCAGCAAATAACTATTATTAAGGGAGGTTCTCATAATGAAAACAGTTAAAATTTCACTGAACTCTATCGATAAAGTGAAAGCATTCGTTAATGAAATCAGCAAATTCGACTGCGATTTCGATTTAGTATCCGGAAGATATGTAATCGACGCAAAATCTATCATGGGTATTTTCAGCCTTGATTTATCCAAACCAATTGATTTAAACATCCACGCTGATGGCGCTGCTCTTGATACCGTTATGGCAATCGTAGGCAAATACGTTACAGAATAATTTTTTCGCAGTCATTGAGGAACTGTTTACCAGTTCCTCTTTTTTTTGCATACCAGAGTTTCAAGTTTAAACATAAGAAAGTAGCGTCAGCAGATTCCGAATGTTTGTAATCGATATTAATCAATCTCAATAATCTCAACAGTCTCCAGCGCTGTCTTCATGAGTTCGTCAATTTTTTCTTCCAGTTTTGTTTCAGAACGGTGGATCACGTTCAGGTTTGGTTTGGTAACCGGATGTTTTGCCACGAAAATAGTACAACAGTCTTCGAATGGCTGAATGGATGTTTCATAGGTTCCGATTTCCCAGGATCTTTCTACGATTTCCTGTTTGTCGAATCCGATAACCGGACGGTATACAGGGAGTGTGCAGACTTCGTTTGTTGCTGCAAGGCTCTGCAGGGTCTGGCTGGCAACCTGACCGATGCTTTCTCCAGTGATCAGACCGAGACATCTGCTTTCTTTTGCAAAATGCTCTGCAATACGCATCATGTAACGACGCATAATGATAGTCAGCTCATCGTGCGGACACTGATCGTAAATATAGAGCTGGATATCTGTGAAGTTCACTACATGAAGGCGGATTGGTCCACTGTATTTTGCTACCTGTTTTGCCAGATCTACAACTTTCTGTTTTGCTCTCTCGCTGGTGTATGGCGGAGCGTGGAAATATACAGCGTCAATTTTAACGCCACGTTTTGCGATCATGTATCCTGCTACCGGGCTGTCGATGCCGCCTGAAAGAAGAAGCATGGCTTTTCCGTTTGTACCGATCGGCATTCCGCCTGCGCCCTTGATAGTCTGGGAATATACATAAATCTTGTCTCTGATTTCCACAGAGAGAGTCAGATCCGGTTCATGTACATCTACACTTGCATCCGGGAATTCATCCAGAATGCGGCCGCCCAGTTCTGCACTGACTTCCATGGATGTGATCGGATAGGATTTCTTTGCTCTTCTTGTATATACTTTAAAGCTTCCGCTGTAGTTTGGATGACAGTTTTTCATATAAGAAACTACGTCCTTTGCCATCTGCTCGAATCCCTGATCCTCGCAGATCACTACAGGGCAGATTCCGACAATACCAAATACGTGCTGCAAAGCTTCTACTGTCTCATCATAATCATACTGTTCCGGGCAGAATACATAAATTCTTCCCTGTTCCTTCTTTACTTCAAACTCGCCTTCTACTTTGGAAAGAGCGATGTTCATCTGCTTTACAAGGGCATCCTCGAACATGTATCTGTTCTTACCCTTGATAGCGATTTCTGCGTATTTTATCAAAAATGCGTGAAATATCATTTGTTTCTCCTTCTCTTATTTTATGGAATTGCTATAATAATTATCTGCGCGCATAGCGTTTCAGCATTGGAAGTACTTCGTTCAGAACTTCCAGGCAGTAATCAACTTCTTCGAAAGTATTCTCCTCTGAAAAGCTGATACGTACGGTATTCTCAATCTGTGCGTTACTCATTCCCATTGCTGAAAGTGTTGCACTTGGTTTTCTCTTGTGACTGGAGCATGCGCTTCCTGCTGATACATAAATATTTCTGTCCTCTAATGTGTGAAGCAGTACCTCGCTTCTGATTCCCAGAAAGCTGACGCTTAAAATATGAGGTGCACCCTCTCTGACAGGCATTCCATTGATCACTACATCATTCATCTTAGAAAGTCCCTCTGCCATACGTTCTTTTAACTGATAGAGATGTTCTGCTTTCTCATCAAAGTTCTGGTACATCATCTTTGCTGCAACGCCAAGTCCTGCGATTCCCGGTACGTTGTCTGTTCCGGAACGCATGCCGTTCTGCTGGCCGCCGCCGAGAATGAGAGGCTGCACTTTTGCCTTGCTGTTGATGTACAGGAATCCAACTCCTTTTGGTCCATGGATCTTATGTGAGCTGACAGACAGAAGATGGATATTCCATTTCTTCGGATAAATACGATATTTGCCGAATGCCTGGATCGCATCTACATGATACAGCGCCTTCGGACACTTCTCCTGGATCATTGCACCGATTTTCTCTACAGGCATAACCGCACCGGTCTCATTATTTACCATCATTGTAGATACGAGAATGGTATCCGGCCTTAATGCTTTCTCCAATGCGTCAAGTTTTACTACTCCATGCCCGTCTACAGGAAGAGTGGTCACTTCAAATCCCTGTTCCTGCAAAAAAGCTACCGGCTGGCTGACTGCAGCATGCTCTACTGCAGTTGTGATAATGTGATTACCGCTTCGTTTGTTGGCAAGCGCACCACCGATCAGAGCCAGGTTGTTTGACTCTGTTCCACCTGAAGTGAACAGGATTTCTTTTTCTGTTACTTTCAGTATCTGTGCCAAAGTTCTGGCAGATTCTTTGACATACCCTTCTGCGTCTACACCTTTCTGGTGCATGGCAGATGGGTTTCCGAAATCTTCCATCATTGTTTTTACCACGATGTCCTTTACTTCTTCAAAGCAGCGGGTCGTGGCTGAATTATCAAAATATGCTTCCATTTTTGTTCTCTCTTGTTTCTGTTATTCATTTTCCAACTGGAACATCAGAACTGAAAGAATCGCAAGTCCTGCTGTCTCAGTTCTGAGGATTCGTCTTCCAAGTGTAATCGCATGGGCACCTGCTTCCAGCGCCTTTGCTACCTCTTCTTCCTCGAATCCACCCTCCGGTCCGATAAAGATACCGACAGACTGTCCAGGCTTAATCTCGCTGAGGATTTCTCTGGTTTCTTTCATTCCTTTGGCAAGTTCGTACGGGATCAGTTTTACATCTAACTGTTTCGCAAATTCCAGTGCCTGTTTGTAGGTCATTACTTCATGGATTTCCGGGATCAGCATTCGCTTGGACTGCTTTGCTGCACTCTCTGCGATCTGCTGCCAGCGAACCACCTTCTTTGCTGCCTTCTTAGCATCCAGCTTCACCACACATCGCTTTGTCTCTACCGGGATTACGGAAAAAGCTCCCAACTCCACTGCTTTCTGAATGATCAGTTCCATCTTGTCTGCTTTCGGCAATCCCTGAAAAAGATAAAGCTTATTGGGCAGCTCATATTCCGGCTCCTGTGCATAGAGGATATGCAGCAGAACCTCATCCTCTCCCAGTTCTTCAATCTGACAGTGGTATTCTTTATCTCCTCCGTCACTGATCCACACATCCTCCCCACATTTCATGCGGAGAACGTTTTTAATATGATTTACATCCGTCCCATTGATGTGGATACGGTGTGCCTCTTCCTCAATCTGATAAGGCTCCACAAAAAAACGCTGCATAGGATCAGTCCTTTCTTGCTGTTACGGAAACCCACTCGCCCTGATGTGTCACTTCTACGACCGTCAGGCCTGCTGCTTTTACTGCCTCCACTACAACTTCTTCTTTCACATCAAGAATACCGGAAGTAATGTAGTAAGCGCCTTTTTTCATCTGGTTTACAATTACCGGTGTCAGAGGGATCAGAACATCTGCAAGGATATTTGCTGTTACGATATCATATTTTTCATATCCTGCCTGATCCTGAATCGCTTTATCGTCAATGATGTTTCCGATCACCATATCAAAAGTTTCATCCACGATCCGGTTTGCTTCTTTATTCTCTGCAACTGCAGGAACTGCACATGGATCAAGGTCTGTTCCCAGTACATGTTTCGCACCAAGTTTCAGGGCAACGATACCAAGGATACCGCTTCCGGTTCCTACGTCAAGCATCTCTGTATCCGGTGTTACATATTTCTTTAACTGGCGAATCACAAGCTGAGTAGTCTCATGCATACCTGTACCGAAGGCTGTACCCGGATCAATGTGGAGGATCATCTTGTCTTTATCCTCTGCTTTTACTTCTTCCCATGACGGTACGATAAGGATATCATCTACATAGAACTGGTGGAAATACTGTTTCCAGTTATTAATCCAGTCCTTGTCCTCTGTCTGAGATTCTTCAATGGTAGCTTCCCCGATGTCCATAAAATTCTTCAGGTCATCTAATGCTTCACGAACATCTTTCAGGATTGCTTCTTTGTCTGCATCTTCTTCCAGATAAAAATTCAGATAGGCAACGCCGTCATCTGCAGGTCCTTCCGGCATAATATCTACAAACATCTGAGCCTTGTCTTCCTCAGTCAGAGGCTGTTTGTCCTGAATTTCCACGCCTTCAATGCCGACTTCTGCAAGTGTGCTGATAACGATATCTTCTGCTTCTGTTTTCGTTTTTACTGTAAAACGGTTCCACTTCATGTAATTGTCTCCATTTCTTTATGTTATATAATTAACTATTATCATCTAAAAATATGTCTGGCCCATTCTCTGTTACTCTGCAGCTATTCCCATAATGCAGCATCTCACCACATCCAGTCAATTCTTATTTACCCACCGACTGCATGCTTCACTTATTTTTCCAAAAAAATGTCTGAATATCTCGTGGCGGTTTCCTTTGCTGTAAAATCTCCACGCCAATTCTACCAGTGCAACTCCGGCAATGGCATCCACCAGATAATGCTGTTTAAGCACCTGGGTAGAAATAATGATCAGTATTGCAAAAATCAGTGAAAAATGCTGATACCATTTTGGAATATTCTCTGATTTACTGACTCCGCGCCAGCTCAGCCAGCTTACATAACAATGGATTGACGGAAATAAGTTAGACGGACTGTTTCCACCATCCATGAGATAAACAAACTTAAGCATCTGCTGGGACCATGTAGTTCCTGCAATCTCAGGTCTGACATTGGTAGTTGGCAAAACCAGAAAAATAATAAAACATGTAATATGAATAGTCAGATCAGTTGCCACAAACCGATAAAATCCATCTTTTCCTCTCTGTGCAGCCAGAATATAATTCACTGCCCAAAAAGGAAATGCCAGAATATAAATCCAGATAAACTGTGGTATTAACGGCACTGCCCTGTCCAGTGACATGGTAAAATCAAAATGATATCTGTCTGCTGTCAGTACTCCGCTTCCCCAGTAAATAAGACAGTTTAATACAAAAATGCTTATCAGCGGCAAAATTACCCATACAGGGAGATACTTCTCCCGAAAAGCTGCGATCTTCTCTGTTTTTGTCAAATATCTCTCCATTTCTCAGGAAACTTTTATTCCTGTCTGTTCATCTGATTTTTACCGTTACTCTTCAATATACACGACTATACAAAAAAAGAAAAGAGGGTAAACCTCTTTTCTTTAATTTTCTTTTATAATTAATCCTCAAAAGTCTCTTTTAATTTATCCATGAAACTCTTTTTCTTCTTTTCCGGTTTTTCAAAATCATCAGAATCTTTTGATTTCGGACGGTTACCACACGCCTCATCGAATTTGCGCAGTGCTTCTTTTGCTTCTTCGTTGAGGTTTGTAGGAACCTGCACAACGAAAGTCACATAATGATCGCCACGTACATTCTTATTTCTCAGAGACGGTACACCTTTTCCCTTCAGACGGATCCTTGTGTCTGTCTGAGTTCCGGGTTTCACTTCATATTCAACCTCTCCATCCACTGTGTTGATACGTACAGTACCGCCCAGTGCTGCCTGCGCGTATGTAAGAGGCGCAGTAGAGAAGATATTCATATCCTGTCTCTGGAAGATCGGATGACGTGCAACATTTACTTCTACAAGCAGATCGCCTCTCGGACCTCCGTTTGTACCCGGTTCACCCTTCTCACGGATGCGGATGCTCTGACCATTGTCAATACCTGCAGGTACAGATACCTGAATCTTCTTTCTTGAAGATGTATATCCGGTTCCGCGGCAGGAAGTACATTTATCCTTGATGATCTTACCTGATCCATGACAATCCGGACAAGTCTGTACATTACGCACCATTCCAAACATGGACTGCTGTGTATAAACAACCTGACCTTCTCCATGACATTTCGGACAGGTTACCGGTGAAGTACCCGGCTTCGCACCTGTTCCATGACAGGTGGTACACTCGTCTTTCAGTACGATCTCCAGTTCCTTCTCACAGCCAAAGACAGCTTCTTCAAAAGTAATATTTACGCGTGCGCGGAGATTAGCTCCCTTCATCGGACCATTATTGGCACGTCTGCTTCTGCTGCCGCCGCCAAATAAATCGCCGAAAATATCGCCGAAGATATCACCCATATCAGCACCGTTAAAATCAAAACCTCCGAAGCCGCCGCCGGCACCTCCGCCACCGTTTTCAAAAGCCGCATGGCCAAACTGGTCATACTGTTTTCTCTTCTCCGGATCGCTTAAGATGGTGTAAGCTTCTGTTGCCTCTTTAAATTTCGCCTCAGCCTCTTTATCTCCTGGATTTACATCCGGGTGATACTTCTTGGCCAGCTTACGATATGCTTTTTTAAGTGTTGCGTCATCGGCGCTTTTGTCCACGCCTAAGACTTCATAATAATCTCTCTTATCAGCCATGATTTTAATCCTATACCCGTTTTATTTATAACACAACTATTCAGTGAGAGAGATTCTCCCACTGAACAGTTATTATTGATATTTCCGTTGCAAATCTCTGCTTTTACAGAAATGTCACATTATACTTCTTTGTAATCAGCATCTACAACATCATCGTTGTTTCCTGCATCTGTGCTGCCTGCTGCACCGCCGCCCATATTCATGTCCGGTCCTGCCTGGCCGCCTGCCTGCTGTGTCTGCTCATACATTTTAGCGAAAAGCTTCTGAGCACTTTCCATCATCTTCTCCTGAGCAGCTTTGATATCTGCTACCTGAGAATCTGTCATCTCTTCTGCATTTGCAGTCTGAGACAGTAAATCTTTCAGTGCGTTCAGGTCTGCTTCTACAGCAGCTTTATCATTAGCATCGATCTTGTCTCCGGCTTCTTTCAGTGCATTCTCAACCTGGAATACCATGGAATCAGCATTGTTTCTTGTATCGATTGCTTCTTTACGTTTCTTATCCTGTGCTTCAAACTCAGCAGCTTCTTTTACTGCCTTGTCGATATCGGAATCAGACATGTTAGAACCAGCTGTGATTGTGATGTGCTGTTCTTTACCTGTTCCAAGATCCTTAGCAGATACATTTACGATACCGTTTGCATCGATATCAAATGTAACTTCAATCTGCGGAACACCACGACGTGCTGGCGGGATTCCATCCAGACGGAACTGGCCAAGGGATTTGTTGTCTTTTGCAAACTGACGCTCACCCTGTACAACGTTGATATCTACTGCTGTCTGGTTGTCTGCTGCTGTTGAGAAAATCTGGCTCTTTCTTGTAGGAATTGTAGTATTTCTCTCAATCAGTCTTGTTGCAATACCACCCATTGTCTCGATGGACAGTGACAGTGGAGTAACATCCAGAAGAAGGATATCACCTGCGCCTGCATCACCTGCAAGTTTACCACCCTGGATAGAAGCACCAAGTGCTACACACTCATCCGGGTTCAGGTTCTTGCTTGGCTCTTTGCCTGTTAACTGTCTTACTTTATCCTGAACAGCCGGGATACGGGAAGATCCACCAACCAGGAGTACCTGGCCAAGTTCAGATGCTGTGATACCTGCATCTGAAAGTGCACGACGTACCGGTTCTGCTGTCATTTCTACTAAGTCATGTGTCAATTCATCGAATTTAGCTCTTGTAAGGTTCATATCGAAGTGTTTCGGGCCTTCTGCTGTAGCTGTGATGAATGGCAGATTGATGTTTGTAGTTGTTGCGGAAGAAAGCTCTTTCTTTGCCTTCTCTGCAGCTTCTTTTAATCTCTGAAGCGCCATCTTATCATTGCTTAAGTCTACGCCTTCTGCTTTCTTGAACTCTGCAAGCATGTAATCTGTAACTTTCTGGTCGAAGTCATCACCACCAAGACGGTTGTTACCTGCTGTGGAAAGTACTTCGATAACGCCGTCACCGATTTCGATCACAGATACATCGAATGTACCGCCACCTAAATCGTATACCATGATTTTCTGTTCTTTTTCATTGTCAAGACCATATGCAAGAGCTGCTGCTGTTGGCTCGTTGATGATACGTTTTACATCAAGACCTGCGATTTTACCTGCATCTTTTGTTGCCTGACGCTGAGCATCATTGAAATATGCAGGAACTGTGATAACTGCTTCTGTAACTTTCTCACCAAGGTATCCTTCTGCATCTTTTTTCAGTTTCTGAAGAATCATAGCGGAAATTTCCTGTGGAGAATATTTCTTGTCGTCGATTGTTACACGATAGTCAGTACCCATCTCTCTTTTAATGGAAGAGATTGTTCTCTCTGCGTTTGTTACTGCCTGACGTTTTGCAGGTTCACCTACAAGACGTTCTCCTGTTTTTGTGAAAGCGACAACTGATGGTGTTGTTCTTGCGCCTTCTGTATTAGCGATAACTGTTGGCTGTCCGCCTTCCATTACGGCTACACAGCTGTTTGTTGTACCTAAGTCAATACCAATGATTTTTCCCATAATCTTGTTCCTCCTGTTTATTTTCAACTAGATTTGATATATTCTATATTTTCATGTAAATTAGTTGGCTACTTTTACCATACTGTGGCGGACTACGAAATCCTTGTAGGTGTAACCCTTCTGGAATTCTTCTACCACAATATTCTCACCGGCTTCTTCATCCTCCACATGCATTACTGCGTTGTGGAAGTTCGGATCAAATTCCTTACCCACTGCTTCAATCGGTTTCACGCCCAGCTCATCTAATGTGGTGATCAGCTGTTTGTAGATCATCTTCATGCCATCTGCAAAAGAATCTCCTTCAGGTGCCTGTGCAAGACCTCTCTCGAAGTTATCCACAACCGGAAGCATTTTCTCAACTATGTCCTTGGCTCCGATGATATACATGCTGGATTTCTCTTTCTCCGTTCTCTTACGGAAGTTATCGAATTCAGCCATGTTTCGTTTCAGCCTGTCTGTAAGTTCTTCAATCTGCTGTTCAAATTTATCTTTTTCTTTTTTCTTCTTGCCGAAGAAAGAAGTTTTTGATTTGCTGTCTTTCTTATCATCCTGGGAAGCTTCCTCGTCTCCGTCCTCTACCGGGATTTCCTCTGTTTCTGCTTCGCCATTCTCTACAACTTCAGGTTCATTCTCAACAGTTTCTTCTGTTACCGGAGTATCTGTTGTCTCTTCTTCCTGAGCTGTGTTCTTTGTTTCTTCTGACACTCTCTATTACCGCCTTTCTAACTCTCTTTCTTAATCAGTTCGTCCAGCTGGACTTTCAAAGCCTTCAGGCTGTCAACTACGTTTGCATAATCCATACGCTTGGGACCGATGATACCGATGGTACCATGCATTCCTTTTCCAAGTTCGTAAGTGGCTGTGACTACACTGCAGTCTTTCATGGTCTGCACCGGCATCTCATCACCAATGTACACCTGAATTCCTGTGTTCTCTGTATCAGACATTCTCTCTTTCACCAGGTCTACCAGATCCTGCTTCTCTTCAAATGCTGAAATCAGCTCGCTCGCTTTGCTTGTGTCTGCAAGCTCCGGATACTTGAAAATGTTGGTTGCTCCTGAAGTATATATCTGCATATCGTCTTCGTCTACCTGGATGGTGTCTGCCACTGCATCAAGGACTGTGCCAACCACAGAGCCATGTACACCTGCCTGTTCTTTCAGGCGAGCGATCATTCCCAGGTTGATATCCTGAATGGGCACCCCATTTAAGTTGGTGTTAAGAAGAAGATTTAATTTCAGGATTGTCTGATCGTCCATCTCCTCATCCAGATTGATGATCTGGTTTCGGATGACGTTGTTATCACTCACTACTACTGCTACAAGCTGAAGTGGTGTTACGCGGGAAAGCTGAATGAATTTGATCTTGCTTCCGCTGTACTGTGGAACAGAGATCATTGTTGCATAGTTGGTATTGGATGCTAGTACCTTCGCTACCTGTTTCAGCATCTTATCCAGTTTGTCGGTTTTCTCGATCATGAGATCTTTGATTTCCTGAACCTCTGATTCCTTTTCTCTCATCAGCTCGTCTACGTAGAGGCGATAACCTTTATCAGAAGGAATTCTTCCGGCTGAGGTGTGGGGCTGTACGATATATCCCATATCTGTCAGGTCTGACATCTCATTCCGGATGGTGGCAGAGCTTACATTTAAATCTGCAAACTTGGAAATGGTCCGGGAACCCACCGGTTCGCCTGTTTCCATGTAGGTTTTGATGATGGCTTTTAGTATTTTCTTTTTACGATCATCTAATTCCTGATCCATGAAGTTCCACTCCTTTACTGCCTTTGTTTTTGGTTTGTTAGCACTCATGTTTTAGGAGTGCTAACACCTTATGTTCATAAGATAGCACTCTTGATTTGGTTTGTCAATATTATTTTGTGAATTTTTTGTTATTTTATGAACAATAGGGGTTATTATTTATCCAGAGTATCCAGGTTCTTTTTCAGGTCGATCATTTTATCGCGGAGTTCGGCGGCCTGTTCAAAGTTGAGGTCTGCGGCTGCGGCGCGCATTTGTTTTTCTACCTGGGCGATGAGTTTGGTGAGTTCTTTGCGGGTCATGGACTCTGGGTCTTTCTGAAGTCGGACTTCGGTTTCGGCTACTGCTTTGGATACGGCTATAAGGTCGCGGACTGCTTTTTTGATAGTAGTCGGAGTGATTCCGTGTTCTTTGTTGTAGGCTTCCTGAATGGTTCGGCGGCGGTTGGTTTCGGTGATGGCTTTGTGCATGGAATCGGTCATGTTGTCTGCGTACATGATCACGTGACCTTCGCTGTTTCGGGCAGCTCGTCCTATGGTCTGGATGAGGGAGGTTTCGGAACGGAGGAAACCTTCTTTGTCTGCATCCAGGATTGCTACCAAGGTGATTTCCGGGATGTCCAGGCCTTCTCGAAGGAGGTTGATTCCTACCAGTACATCAAAGACATCCAGACGCATATCACGGATAATGCGGGCACGCTCTAAGGTATCGATATCGGAATGGAGATAGCGAACTCGGATTCCTACTTCTTTCATATATTCTGTCAGGTCTTCTGCCATTCGTTTGGTGAGAGTGGTAATCAGGATTTTGTGTTTCTTTGACACTTCTTTGTTTACTTCCCCGATCAGGTCGTCAATCTGTCCTTCAATGGGGCGGACTTCTACTTTCGGATCCAGAAGTCCGGTTGGACGGATGATCTGTTCTGCACGGAGGAGTTCGTGATCATACTCATATTGTCCCGGAGTGGCGGATACAAACATGACCTGATCCAGTTTGGATTCGAATTCTCCGAAGCTTAAGGGACGGTTATCCTTGGCTGAAGGAAGTCGGAAGCCGTAGTCTACCAGTGTCTGCTTCCGGCTCTGGTCACCGGCGTACATTCCTCCTACCTGAGGTACTGTGATATGGGATTCGTCTATAATAAGTAAGAAGTCATCTCCAAAATAGTCCAGCAGTGTGTATGGCGGCTGTCCGGGCTTTAATCCTGACAAATGTCTGGAATAATTTTCGATTCCTGAACAGAATCCTGTTTCTTTCATCATTTCAATGTCGAAATTGGTGCGTTCTGAGATTCGCTGGGCTTCCAGAAGCTTGTCTTCACTTTTGAAATACTCTACACGTTCTTTTAATTCTTCTTCTATTGCTACAGCTGCTCTCTGGATCTGTTCTGCTGGTACTACATAGTGGGATGCAGGGAAGATGCTGATATGAGAACGCTGGCATTTGATTTCTCCTGTCAGTACATCAATTTCTGAAATACGGTCGATCTCATCTCCGAAAAATTCTACTCTCACGGCTGTATCGGAGCTGTTGGCAGGAAAAATTTCCAAAGTATCTCCGCGGACACGGAAGGTGCTTCGGTGGAAGTCCATCTCATTTCTGGTGTACTGAATGTCGATCAGCTCCCTGATTACCTCATCCCTGTCTTTGGTCATTCCCGGACGCAGGGAAATCATCATGTCAAAGAATTCCTGAGGGGAACCCAGTCCGTAGATACAGGAAACGGAGGAAATGACCACTACATCTTTCCGCTCTGACATTGCGGCTGTGGCAGAGAGACGGAGTTTGTCAATCTCGTCATTGATGGAGGAGTCTTTGGCAATATAGGTGTCTGAAGACGGGACATAAGCCTCCGGCTGATAGTAGTCATAATAGGAGACAAAGTATTCCACTGCGTTCTCAGGGAAGAATTCTTTCATCTCACCGTAAAGCTGCGCCGCGAGAGTTTTATTGTGGGCGAGGATGAGGGTTGGTTTGTTTAGCTGGGCGATGACGTTCGCCATGGTAAATGTCTTGCCGGAACCGGTGACACCTAGCAAAGTCTCGAACTGGTTGCCTTCTTTAAAGCCCTTGACCAGTTTTTCGATTGCCTGGGGCTGGTCACCTGTGGGTTTGTATTCGGAATGAAGTTTGAAGATTTGTTGTGAATTCTGCACAAAAACACCTCCTGGTTTTTATATCAAAAAAGTTCGTCTATCAGTCAGAAATTCGTCGAAACACATTTCCTGATTTTAGCCGAATATGCCTCTCGACAAATTCTGTTCACCACCTGACATTTTATAGACTTATAAAGAGTAGTAAAACTAACGTGGACAAATTAACACTCAAATGTAAGAGATATTATATCATGGAAATATAGAATTGTATATACGAAGTGAACATTAGTTCTGCAAAATTTTTCTACATTTATCATCGTATCCAGAACATTTTCTGTATTATCCTTCTTCTTTTCCGGTAACACTTCTTCCATATAAGAAAGCAATTCCGGCGGAATCTCCTCAGCTATAATATTTCCATTATCTCCATATACATCCATGGTTATCAACTCTCTTGCATATCCCATCAACTTGGAGACTGCCTTAGAGTGTGTCTGAAAGTTGCACATGGGCAATGGGTTTATTGCTTAAATAATGAATGTACAAAAGTAAATCACGATACAACTACCCTAATGGCTAACTTAGATTTTGTTAAAATCGAAAAATACTTTTGTATATATGATAAATTCCATCAATGTATTTTAGATTTACTTGTATCACACCGAACACATTATCGAGACTATTATCAAATAATAACAGAATTACAGGATTATGTTGATTCAACAAAATCTTGGTCATTAGAAACGAAAAAACATCAAATATTATCTTCTTCAAAGTATCAAAATTATAAAGGAAAGAATTATGGTAATGGTACTCATTAAACGTCTTACACTTATAAAATCCCTCAGAAATGTTCCGAGGGATTTTTCTTTCAATTTAATTTCTTTAGCCATTCATCAGGTTCTATAGCTGACACTACAGAAGCCTCAAAATCTGCGGTATTTCGAGTAATTATATAATTTGCCGAAACTTCATCGGCACATCTGTCCTGCAAACAATCTTCAAAATCTTTGAAGTTATCCATCTTAATAGCTTTCATGACTGCTTCCTGAGATGCAGACGCTACTTTTAGAATCTTACAGACTTTTTCTAACCATGATCTTCTTGTCTCTGCCGGGATTTTTCTGAGAATGTACCACAGATTAGGCAAAGAGTGAAATGCCATATATCCCTCTGCTTCTCCAGATGCACATTTCTCCATCACATGCAACGCAGAATCGTAAAACGGTTCTCTTGCAACAAGAAAATCAATAATTACATTCGTATCAATCAATACTACCATATTTTTCCCTTCTTGCTGCTTCCAGCTCTGCATCCGGATCAAAGTCATCCGGCAAATATTTTTTTGCTTCATTTCTGGTAGCTACCAGTTCTTTAAACGCCTGCATTTTTTCATCTGGTTTCTGAGACGGATAAATAATATTGGTATATGTTTTCTTTGGTATTAATCGCTGAATCACTTCAATCAGAAAGCCTACATTATCATCGGACATATCCTGAATCATCTGAACAGCCTGCTCCTGTAACATAGTCATATGATACACCGCCTTTCCTTATCATTTTATGCAAATCATTATTTTCCTACTTTAATTATAACTGCTTTACACCTGTTTCTCAATCAATATTTTCCATATATCAATTTTACTACTTTCCTCGACGAATTTTGTTCACCGTTATAACCACTCCATCATGTCCATTTACTTTTAATGCATCATTTATTATGCTTTATATAGTATTGTTTTGCCTTTTTTAATCAATATATGGTATGCAAATTAATATCAAGATACTATAGCAATCCTCTAAAATAATGCATCTTAATCCAGCCCATCAGAGTGTGAAATCCTGCGTCAGATATCTTTGCCGTGCGTCAGCACGCCTGCAGATATCTTCCTTGTCTTTCGCACTCTGCTGAACTGTCTTAAATGCATTATTTACGAGGATTGCTATAGGAGACAAAGTATTCCACTGCGTTCTCAGGGAAAAATTCCTTCATCTCTCCGTAAAGCTGTGCTGCGAGGGTTTTGTTGTGGGCAAGGATGAGGGTTGGTTTGTTTAGCTGCTGGATGACATTTGCCATGGTAAATGTCTTGCCAGAACCGGTGACACCCAGTAAAGTTTCAAACTGGTTGCCTTCTTTAAAGCCCCTGACCAAACGCTCTAGAGCGTGTCTGAAAAATAAAAATTGCACAAAACGCATGTTTTATTTCCCTTTTTCATGA
>SAMEA3387469__coassemble_775_pt1 | contig 56142 bp, 55 predicted proteins | sample SAMEA3387469__metabat2_high_PE_046 | metagenome-assembled genome bin SAMEA3387469 (sample SAMEA3387469) | Felis catus | biome: Faeces | place: United Kingdom | collected 2012
GCAGTTCTTCCTGTTCCTCCGGGGTTAAAGGAACCGGCTGTAAGGATGGTGGGATATAGCGTCCTAAAAAATTGAAGTAGATTTCAATTTCCTGCGTAGTGTCCTGACTGCCTTTTCGGGCGCGTTCGTGGACAAGGATTTTCTCTACAAACTCGTTGAGCATGGTGTTTGTCAGCGTGTCAAAATTCTCGTACTTATCAATCAGGGCTATAAATTTCTCCGCTGATTTCTGACTCTGCTCATAGCTGGTAACAGCCTTTTCCAGCTCTGCAATTTCAATCTCAAGTGCGTCCTGCTCTTTGGCATACTGTGCATCAAGCGCCCTATATCGTGCATCCGGCAGCTTGCCGAGGGCGTTCTCCTCATAGATTTTGCAAATCAGTTTTTCCAGTTCTCCGGCTCTCTTTTGAGCAGCGGCCAGACGCCTGCGCTTTCTCGCTATATCGGCACTCTGTTGGGCAACCTGCGTTTCCTGAACGGCGTGAATAAATTCCGTCCGATCATTTCTGGAATATTCAGCGATAGCCCGGAGCGTGTCGGAAACCAATGTCAGAACAGCACTCTCATTGATACGGTGTTGTGTAGGGCATAGTGTCCCACACGGAACTTTGGTATAATTGGAACAGGTATATTGAGAAATCCGCTTGCCATTGTTGGTGCGGTGGACATACATCTTGCCGCCACAATCGGCACAATAGAGCAAGCCTGTGAGGGGAGCCGCTTCGCCCCAGCCGTTTGGATAACGCCGTACATTGCTGCGGATTTTCTGCACCAGATCAAAGGTCTGCTGGTCGATAATGGCTTCATGGGTATTCTCAAAGATTGTCCATTCGTCCTCAGAAACATAGTGGCTTTTCTTGTCCTTAAAGTGCTTGCGGGTCTTGAAATTGATGGTGTGCCCTAAATACTCTCGTTTTTTCAAAATATTCACGATGGTAGATGATCCCCATCCATAGGGGTCTTTGACCGGCTTTGAACGGTTCACACCCTCGTTGAAGCGGGCAAGGTGTACGACAGGAATTTCAATCTCATGATTAAGAAGTCACTTAGAGCATATATCACCGGCGGCCAGCTTATATTTCTTATACTGGCGCACCGCAAAGTGATTTGGCTTCTCGGCTTCCAGTGCATCAAACATCAGGTCTACGGGGTTTTTGAACTCCTCGTCATCCTCACGGACTTCCATGGCATTGATGAACTCAATGAGGGTGGAGAAGTTCTGCTCCTCCACCGGAGCCTCATAATGGATATACTTTAAATGTTATCAAGTCACTTGCTGAAATTCATGATGTACCTGAAATCGAAACCATTGCTACTTGTATGTCTGAACTTGTACGGTATAATCTGGAAAAATTTCCTGTTGCAACTCTTCAGGAAGAACTCCAGCGTTACTGTTCACACACCACTATCCCGCGAGGTGTTTTGGCATGAATATGCCAAAATCCCGAGACATACAAGCCAAAATTCCATTGCCGCAGGCAATCTGGAATGAATTTTGGCTACGTTACTGTGAACGGAGTGAACAGTAACACTCCAGCAGGTTCAGCGCTATATGACTATCCAGAACATACGCTTTCCCGGAAAATTCTGCTATGATATTAATGTCCCACCTGAATTCCTGCAGATGAATCTTCCTGTATTTTTGTTCCAGCCACTTGTAGAAAACAGTGTGGAATGTCTCAGGAACAATTAAAAACTTTTCAGTGTTCCGGCAAAACTTCTCCAAAAGGGCATCACTCTATTGGACTTGCAAATGTAAATCAAAGGTTACACAGTTATTATGGAGAGGAATATGGACTTTTGGTAGAAAGTATACCTGGCGAAGGTACTATTATTGATATTGTACTGCCTTCCTCAGCCATTAATATAGAGCCTTCCTTTTTCCAACCTGAATTATCCAAAACTATCTCTTTATCTCAGAATCCTTCACAATAAAAAAATATCGAATTTCTCCAAAACGATTTAACCACTCATCAATAATATCCGAACTATTTGCTTCTATCATCCTGCGGCATTTAAAATGCCTCCTTCCTGCGAAAATTCAATGACAAGATGAGCGTTATTTCTGATTAATTGTTTAAAATATGCCATCTCTGTATCAGAATATCCCTCAATATCCTCCCACCTATAATCAGGAAGCCAGCATGTGGCATTGTAAAATCCTCCAAATTCATCAGGAGTTTCTATATAGACTTTTACTTTCCCATCTGCTTTCATTTCTGAATGAGTAATTTCTGTATCATCATTTAATGTCATAAACGGATACATCATAATTGCATTCATCCCTTCTTCACTTAATTTACCTGATATCCGGCACTTCTGAAATCATAAACAAGATCTGTCATGTTGTATTATTTTTCTTCATCCATGGTGCGGAGTCTGTGTACAAGCTCTTCGCAGATCTCCAGTTCGTTTTTGCCGTCTGTCTCGATGATAATGTCTGCTGCCGCCTCGTATTTGGCACGGCGTTTCTCCATCAGTTCTGTGATAAACGGAACAGTCTTATTGTTCTCGATCAGCGGACGATCGTGGTTGTCTTTGACACGGTCAAGGATTGTCTCCGGTTTTGCTGTGAGGAGAACAACACGGCCATTCTTCTTCATCTCCACTACATTGCACTCTCTCATTGGAGTACCGCCGCCGCAGGAGATTACAACATTACTGCGTGACTGCATCTCGATGAGAAGATTTGTCTCAAGATTACGGAAATACTGCTCGCCGTATGTCTCGAAGATATCGGAAATACTCATTCCCTGTCTCTGGGCAATAATTTGATCCATCTCTGCCACATCCATGGCAAATACATTCTTAAGGAAATCAGAAATTGTGGACTTACCCGTACCCATAAAGCCGATCAGTACGATATTATAATCGAAGAGCTTTCTCGCCTGGATCCGTTTGCTGTTTGTGCGGATGCATTCAAATACATCGGAAACCTCATCCTTATGGCGTCTGCCTTCCATTCTCTTCTCCAGCCATTCTTTCTGCTTCGCTTCCTGCTCAGGCTGTAAGATCTGGAGTCCGTTGGCTTCTTTATATGCCATAATGTCCTCCACGATCCTGTTACGCATGATAAGTGCATCCAGAATGATCTCATCACACTGACCAAGACTCTCTCTGAGTATTTCTAACTGATTCATATCTCTTTCCCCTGTCTTTCCTATGTCAGCTTGCAGCAGACCGCAAATCAGCCACAAACTGCCATAAAATATTCACGAACGGCAATATATAAATGCCGACTGTTAAAGTTTATTATATCAATGTCGCTTTCGCATAGCAACCCTTTAAACCATTGAATTATTTCATCCGTTCGATAGTTTTTTTCTATGAATTCAACAAACAATTCTATGGCAAGACTCTGATGACAGTTCTTTAAGGTTCCCATATACTATATCTAATGAAAAAAATCATGAAATACTTTTTCAGTGTACCATTTAAAACTGATTTTTTCCACTGATTTCTCCGCATAGACCGGATAAAAATCTATCAGTTTTCCATCCAGGTAATAGGCTATGCGGCCAAGTTTCTCCCCTTTAAGAACCGGCGCACTGACTTTCTGCGGGATTTCTATTTTACAGGTTACAGTTTCCCCTTTTTTCAGAAGGACTTCTTTTTCCCTGTCATATGCAGTTACACTGCATTTACCCCTCAGATAGATTTTCGTTCCTATATCCTGACCATCTTCCACACCGTCTGTTACCAGAATTTTTCCGGTCTGTGGTTCTTTCCAGTAGGTTTCGTACTCATAGTTGTAATCTCCGAAGTCCAGCAGTTTCTTTGTGTCACTCCATTTATAGGTTTTGTGGTTGGGCCATCCACAGCCAAGGAGGCTGACGATAAATGTTTTGCCCTCTTTTTCCCAGGCACATACATAACAGTAGCCAGCCTGGGAAGTATAGCCTGTTTTTCCGGCAAGAACTCCGTCTCTCATGTCAAGAAATGCATTGGCATTATGTACAGAAAAGGTTCTCTTTCCTGTGATCTCCGAGAATGTATAATCTCTGGTCTGTGCAATGTGCAGGAATGTTTCGTTTTTAACAGCATAGCGCATGATCAGTGCCAGATCTTTGGCTGTTGTGTGATGTTTTCCGTTCTCATCCTCAGCATCCAGGCCATTGGGTGTGATAAAATACGTATCCTTACATCCTATCTGTTTTGCTTTCCGGTTGAGCATTCTGGCAAAGCCTTCCACGCTTCCTCCGCAGTGTTCTGCAATGGCAACCGCTGTATCATTATGGCTTTTCAGCATAAGGGAATACAGAAGATCCTCCAGATAATACTGTTCTCCTTTCCGAAGTCCCAGCTTTACTTCCGGCTGGGATGCCGCATTCTGAGAAACCTGAACATAATCATCCCCCAGAGAGTTCTCCAGTGCCACAATACAGGTAAGCACCTTGGTTGTGCTGGCATTTGCCAGAGGACGCTCCCCATCCTTTTCATAGAGTACTCTGCCTGACTCTCCGTCCATGAGGACTGCTGATAATGCATACAGTTCTGCCGGTTCTTCTGCAACAGGTGTCATGTCTACTGTCTGAGGTATTTTGTACTCCGCTCCCCGGGCGGAGGTGTATGTCTGCGTAAACAATAATACCGCCGTCACAACAATGACAGCGGCAATATGTTTCATTCTCATACTCCACCTCACATGCTGGCAATCCATGAATATCACTGTTCATAATTTACGGTTATTCACAGATTTATTGTTTACAGGATATCTGCAGGATTTTGCTTCACCCTATAAGATAATTTATGCCTGCATGTCCGGAATATGACTGTCACAGTTCCGAAAAATATCGGGACATACCCATTACCCGTTATAGGTCCGGTCCCATCTTCTGCTCAGATGATAAGCTCCCTCCCTTAAGGTATAAAGCTCTCTCAGATATTCCACAGCTTCGGGAACCGCCTCTCTGTAAAGCCTCTCAAGTTCAGGCATGGGAGCTTTTGCCTGCTCTACTGCTTCGGCAGTCATGAAATGTTCAATGACAGAGCCGATGGACTCTCCTCCCAGTCTCAGAAGTCTCCCCAGAATCCTGCGTTTTCTGCCGTGGTCATCACATACCATAAAATTGGTAAAAATTTTCATCATCCTGACAGAAATATAAATGTTCATGGTTTTCACCAGAGGAATGGACCTGTGGATGACTCTGGCATATTCCATCTTCGGCACTATCCCGCAGGCCGGATAATAATGGTCGGGATCTTTGCCGGTCTCTTCCATAAGCACACGGTCAAATTCTTTCTCCAGAACAATGTGAGGAATAACTCCTTCTGCAGCCATCTTATTTACATAAGGATGACATGCGGAGTCCAGAATATAATGACAGCCAAATCCAAGAAGATATGCAAAGAGTGCCTCATCGTTATTTCTTCTGACCTGCCGCATCCCTTCTTCAAAAAAGGCTCTTGCCTTCTCATGATGCATCTCAATCCCGAACTGGGTGACAGGATTCTTTGAAACCATATAGTAGAACAGGATATCCGGCCCATGTAAACCGATCCTGTACAGATCTCCATGTCTGCGGAGCAGAGCTTTCATATCTGAAGGCAGTCTCTTATATACTTCTTTTCCAAATAAATCATGTGCATATGTGGTTGGCATTATTTTTTCTCCTTTATCCTACACATCCAGTTTCAGCTGGATTTCTTCCTCTGCCTCTGCCTTAAAGTCCTCTATCTGGACAGGGTCAGGGACAGGCAGGGATTCCAGATCCTGTACGCCGAAGCAGCGCAGAAACTCTTCCGTGGTTCCGAGCAGGATTGGACGTCCGGGGGCATCCAGACGCCCCAGCTCCCTGACCAGACTGTATTCTACCAGCTTGTTGATGGCGTGGTCACATTTTACCCCTCGGATCTTCTCGATTTCCGCCTTTGTAACCGGCTGTTTGTATGCAATGATGGATAAGGTTTCCAGCATAACATCTGACAGTGCCGGCTTCTGAGGATGCAGGGCAATATTGATCAGATACTGATAATATTCTTTCTTTGTACACATCTGGAAAGAATTCTCCAGTTCTATGATCTGGATGCCTCTGTTCTCTTCCTGATAACGGTCCATCATATTGCGGATGATCCTTCCTGTTGTCTTCTCGTCCACACCGATGGCTCTGGCGATCCGGGGCAGTTCTACGGAACCGCCCATTGCAAAAAGTATTGCTTCTATCGCAGCTTCTGTCTCCTTAATCTTCACTCAGTCTTCCTCATTCCTTATCCTTTTTATTACATATTGATCTCTGTATTCTGCGGTTCATCTTCCGCAAATTCTGTAAGATTCTTCCATGTATCCGGGTCTGTCTGTACTTCAACAGAGATATCATCGAACAGTCTGTCCTGCTCCACATGGATATGTCCCATTTTCATCAGTTCCAGTATGGAGAGAAAGGTGACGATCACCTGTACTTTCGAGCACTGACTCTCCAGGAGATTGCGGAAGCTGAATTTTTGATGGGTACGGGCAAAATCTTTGATCTCTATCATCTTATCAGACAGACTGACCTCTTCCTTCTCGATGGTTCCGAATTTGCTTCGGATAGGATCAACCTTGTCTTCCTGCCTGCGGATGATGGACTTGTAAATCGCATTCAGTTTCTCCAGCGTGAGACCTGCCAGAAGCTCCTTTGGATCTACAGGCTCTCTGTATTGCAGTACCTCATCCGGAATAGTGGGCTCTTTAAAGAATACATTTGCCGCATCGTCCATCTTGTCCTTTAATTCATAGGACATAAACTTATACATCTTATATTCCAGAAGTTTCTCCACCAGTTCCGCTCTTGGATCTTCCTCTTCTCCCTCTTCATTGACCTCTTTCGGGAGAAGCATTTTACACTTGATATCCAGCAATGTGGCTGCCATGACCATAAACTCACTCATGATTCCAAGGTCTTCCCTCTCCATGGCATGGATGTATTCCATATACTGATCTGTGATCTCCACGATGGGGATATCATAGATATCTATTTTATTTTTTTCGATAAGGTGCAGTAAGAGATCCAGAGGACCTTCAAATACTTCCAGCTTTACCGGAATTCCCATAGCACAGTCTTTTCCTTTTCAAGTAAATATTCATTCAGGTAAATATTGCGTTCAAATAGATTCAGATAAATATTTCGCTGCCATGCAGTCAGCAGACAGTAACAATATTCTCAGGCATTCGGTTTCAGATCCACCATCAGCAATTCCCTGGGATTATGGATTCTCACAGGTATGGTGTGTTCCCCTGCTCCTGCGCTTACCAGCATATGCTGATCCTTCCTGTGGAAATCTCCGCAGCAGAACTTCGGAAATGGATGAAGCTGTGGGGAAAGCAGGCCATTGTGCCTGCCAAGTCTTACAATCCCTCCATGATAATGCCCGCTCAGGATCAGATCCGCACCCCAGTCAAAATAGGTATCTCCATATTTGGGACTGTGGGCCAGAAGAATATTCAGGGAATCGGAAGATGGTTCTCCGATCAGTTCCCTGACTTCCTCTCTCTTAAGCTGTGGAGAAAATGGCTTTTTATAATAGATCAGAGGTATTTCCAGACCATAGACAGTAAGGCTGGTTTTTCCCACCTGCAGGCTGCAGGATTCATTATGCAGGATATGGATCCCGGCTGTCTTCAGCTCCTTTTCATATTCCTGATATCGGGCTGCCATACAGTTCTCCTGAGGATCTGTCCTGTACAGCTTATATTCATGGTTTCCCAGCGCATAATAGACCGGATACTGCTGAGCAAGGCTCCTCAGAAGGGAGGAAGCTTTTTCCAGAGAGGCAGGATCATTTCTCACGATCATATCACCGGCAATGAGGATCCCATCCGGTCTGTACCGGTGGATTGTCTCCGGAAGCTTTCTGTTATCAGTGCCAAATTCCATGCCATGAAGATCTGCGATCACAGCAAATCTGATGCCTCTCGCATCCTTTATTTTGTTAGAATGGATTGTATAATGTACGGTTTTAAATCTTTTCATGCAAGTTTTCTTTTCCCTTTATGTTCACTTTATGTCTGGCAACGCACTTTGCGGGATATTATTTTCCGAATCCGCAGTTCGGGAATGTACAGACATCACAGTTCATGCAGAGTCCACCCTCTCCAAGTTGGTTGATCTCTGATAATGTGATCTCATCATCTGCCATCAGTCTTGGCAGAAGCAGATCAAAGATGGTATTCTTTGCATACATAACACATCCCGGAAGCCCAAGGATCGGTATCTGCCTGCCGTCTTTCTCATAATAGGAAACCAGCATCATAGCTCCCGGAAGTACGGGTGCACCGTAGGATACGATGCGGGTTCCTGTTGCTTTGATCGCACCCGGAGTTCTGTCATCCGGATCTACGCTCATTCCACCGCTGCAGACTACCATATCGGCTCCCTCTTCGATAAATTTCAGGATGTCGGCTGTTATCTGTTCCATATCGTCACCCGGTTTTGTCTGACCGATGACCTCTGATGGAAATTTTGCAAATTTATCTCTCAGTACAGGAGTGAAGGTGTCAGTGATCAGACCTTTCTGCACTTCACTTCCTGTTGTTACGATACCAACCTTTTTCTTTTTATATGGCAGAATGGAAAAGACTGGCTCTGTGCCTGCCGCCTCTGCTGCACGATCCATTTTCTCCTTCTCAATCACCAGAGGGATAATTCTGGTTCCTGCAAGTTTATCGCCCTTCTTTACAGGAAAATCTCCATGGCGGGATGCGATCATCATCTCTCCAAGTGAATTGACAGCCAGCAGAGCTTCCCTGCGGATCTTAAGCACTCCGTCAATGTCTGCGATCAGCTCGATCTTTCCCTCTTTTATATCAGAACCATGCATGGTGTCTGAATCTCCGGCACATATCTTATAAAGGATCTCTGCGCCTTCATTCTCATGAAGGATTCCTTCTTTCTTCTCCCACACATATAAATGTTCTTTTCCTACAGAGAGTAACAGAGGAATATCCTCTTCTCTGACGATATGACCTTTCTTAAAAAGCACCCCTTTTTTAACATCTTTGATAATCTGTGTGATATCATGACACAAAATATGTCCTACAGCATCTTCTGTACGGATTTCTTTCATTATATAGTACCTTCCTTTTGTTTTTTATTTCCCTCAATACCCATTTGGATTTATTATACATCGGATTGCTGTCCTTTGTCAAAAAATTATAAAATTGTCTAAAATACTTTTTGTCTACAGTTTCAGGACAACTTTTTTCAGACAATCCAGATACGTGGCTTTTCCTGAATTTTCTCCATAAAGGATCCGCACTTTTCCCACTTCCTTCCCATCGACGGAATAGATCATCTCCCCTGCCAGGGTGTTCTTTTTCACCGGAGCCTTTACTTCCCTGTGGATCCTCAGCTTTCTTTTTACATTCCCGATATTCTGTCCTGTAGTGTCCAGATAATGGAACTGTTCCTCATAAACCAGGGAAACCGTCTTTTTCTTTCCATTTCTGACCGGGACTTCAGGCAGAGCTTCCATTTTCTTATCTATGTACAGGCTGCATTTTGAAAAGCCATAATTTAACATGGAGGCTGCATCTTTAAATCGCACTTTATAGTCCGGGGCTGCCATCACTGCTGCGATCAGAGTAATGTCATTTCTTTTGGCGACTGCACTGAGGCAGTATTTTGCAATACTGGTGCTTCCTGTTTTCAGGCCGACACAGCCCTCGTAGCTGCGGATCAGTTTGTTGGTATTGGTAAGTCCGAATTCCTTTGTCCCCTGCCTGGTCACATGGGTGATATTTTCCATCCAGACAGAAGAATATTCCAGAATCTTCGGATATTTTGTGATCAGTTCCCTGCTCATGATGGCAATGTCCCTGGCTGTTGTGTAATGATCGGGAGATTCTGTCAGACCACAGCAGTCTTCAAAATGAGTATTTTTCATCCCAAGTCCCTCTGCCCGTTCATTCATGTGGCGGACAAATTCCTGTTCACTGCCGCAGATATGCTCTGCCATTGCTACGCTGGCATCATTTCCTGATGCAATCACAATGCATTTGATCAGGGTTTCCACTGTCTGGATTTCCCCCTCCTCCAGAAACACCTGAGAACCGCCCATGGACTTTGCATGGGCACTGGTTGTGACTGTGTCATCCATTTTCAGGCTGCCTTTATCCAGAGCATCAAAGATCAGGATCAGTGTCATGATCTTTGTGATACTTGCAGGGCTTCGTCTGGTATCCGCATCCTTCTGATAAACGACTGTTCCTGTCTGCGCTTCCATTAAGATTCCTGAGGGTGCTTCAATAAGATCTGTGGATTCTGCCTGTTTGGTATTGCTTTCCTCGGGCAAAAAGATTCCGGCGGCATAAGCAGGGGTAATGATAGTGCAGACCATGATGATCACAGCGCATATTATGGAGATCCATTTTTTTTGCATATTCTCTCTCCGATCAATGTACCGGCAGGCTGCCGGCACACTAGAGCGTGTCTGAAAAATGCTTTACGCAAGATGTGCGTCACAATTTGTGGGAGATTTTGTTCGGATGAGGGCGTCGTAGTGGACTACGACAACCGAATTCGAACAAAATATACCGCAAAGTGGGGCGTGCAGATTGCGGGAATGATTTTTCAGACACGCTCTAAGACTACTTTCTTTATTCATTATATAGCAATCCAATAAAATAATGCATCTTAATCCGATACCTGATCATAATCAGATAAAAAGCACTGAAAACCATAAAAATACGATTTTCAGTGCTCATTTTACATCAGCGGCGCAAATGCGCGGAAAATATTCTGCATGATACGCAGCCCTATATTTCTGTTCAGGCAGAATTCCGGTTCTATCTGCCTGCAATATTCCATAGTCTGGATAAAATCATCTTTGATATCCTGTATTACTCTGTTTCTGTAGATCCATACACCATCCTCAAAATGAAGATAAAGGCTTCGATAGTCCAGGTTGATGGTTCCCACTACTCCGATCTCATCATCACTCACAAAGGATTTTGCGTGAAGGAAACCGGGCTGATATTCATAAATCTTTACACCCGCTTCCAGAAGCTGTCTGTAATAGGACTGAGTAAGGATAAATACCAGCTTCTTGTCAGGGATTCCCGGCGTCATAATACGCACATCCACCCCGCTTTTGGCTGCCAGACAGAGGGCAGTCATCATCTCATTGTCTATGATCAGATAAGGAGTACAGATGTATACATATTTTTTTGCTTTGTTGATAATGTTCAGATATACATCTTCACCGACAACCTCCTCATCCAGAGGTGTATCACAGAACGGCTGGACAAATCCGTCACTCTCAAATTCTTTCTCATGATATCTGTTGGGGAAATAGGTTTCGTAATCGATACTCTCTTCATATCTGCCGATCACTGCCCACATATGAAGGAACATTACCGTCATATTCCAGACGGCTTCCCCCTTGAGCATAACTGCAGTGTCCTTCCAGTGTCCGAAACGCACTTTCTGGTTGATATATTCATCTGCAAGATTGATGCCTCCCGTAAATCCAACCCATCCATCAATGATACAGAGCTTCCTGTGATCCCGGTTATTCTGGATAATATTCAGAATGGGACGGAAAGGATTAAATACCTGACATTTGATTCCTTTTTTCTGAAGCTCTTCATAATATTTATGGGGAAGTGTTGTAAGACAGCCAAATCCGTCATAGATCAGGCGCACATCAACGCCCTCCGCAGCTTTCTCTTCCAGAATATTCAGGATCGTCTGCCACATCACTCCATCATTGATAATGAAATATTCAATAAAAATATATTTCTTCGCCTGTTTCAGTTCCCTCACAAGCACCGGAAACATATCGTCTCCTACCTGAAAATACTCTGCAGTTGTGTTCTCATGAACCGGAAATCTGGAAACATCCGAAATGTATCTGGACTGGTTCGAAGCCGAGGGATCCAGAGTCTCCAGCTTCTGCCTCGTCTGTGGCTGATCCCGCAGATACTCCCTGCTCTCCTCAATCCTCTGTTCAAAATGCTGCTGCATGATTGCAGCGATCCTGGAACGTCCAAATACAAAATATAATACCACTCCAAGAATCGGCAGAATCAGGATCAGCATGGTCCAGGCCAGTTTATAGGAAGGATTTATTTCCTTATTCAAAATCCACAATACCAGCACAATACCTATCAGCCTTAATCCGATATCAATGTATCTGGAATACGCAGCCAGACGCAGTACCATCATTAAGATCCATCCAAGCTGGACGAGCATTGCAATCGCAACATAAAAGATTCTGTTGAAAATCAGCTTTGCCAGTTTTTTAAACAGTAAAAGGATCCAGTTTTTCTTTTCTTTAAGTATTTTGTTATTTTCTGCCTTCAAGATTACTTCCTTCCCCTGATTATTTTCCAGATTATGATAAAAATCCCTGACAGAACTGTCAGGGATTTTTGCGCACAATTAATTATATTTACGTTTTCTTGCGGCTTCAGATTTCTTTTTACGACGAACGCTTGGTTTCTCGTAATGCTCTCTTTTGCGGATTTCCTGCTGGATTCCTGCTTTTGCACAGCTTCTCTTGAATCTGCGAAGAGCGCTATCTAAAGTCTCGTTCTCTTTTACGATTACGTTTGACATAGACTCACACCTAACCTCCCTCCAGTTGTAGATTGTGCTAAAATACAACTGTCTGGGTATTTTTTCTTGCACAAGTGATATTATATATCATTGCCTGTGGGTTCGTCAACATCTTTTTGGTTAAATTTTGCAGAAATTTTTACTTTATCTGACCTTCAAGGATTCCTGCTGCTGCATCTACAGCTTCCTGAGCTTTGGCAGGGTTCTTTCCGCCAGCCTGAGCCATGTTCGGACGTCCGCCGCCGCCACCGCCTACGATAGCTGCCACTGCTTTGATCAGGTTACCTGCGTGAGCGCCTGCTTTCTGTGCTGCATCAGTAGCCATTGCAAGAAGGTTTACTTTCTCACCGTTTACTGCTGCCAGAAGGACAACACCCTCACCAAGTTTGCCTTTCAGCTGGTCGCCAAGGTCACGAAGTCCGTTCATATCCACTCCGTCTACTTTTGCAGCAAGAAATTTCACACCTTTGACTTCTACTACTTTATCCATAACATCTCCCAGAGCTCCCTGAGCCAGTTTGCTCTTTAAGGATTCGTTCTCACTGGAGAGTGCCTTTACTTCTCCCTGAAGATGTCCGATCTTCTCTACGATCTCTGCAGGATTTGTTTTCAGGGCTTTTGCAGCTTCATGAAGCAGTTCTTCCTGTTTCTTATAGTATTCCAGAACACCATTTCCTGTCAGAGCTTCAATACGGCGCACACCTGCTGCAATACCGGATTCGGAAACAATTTTGAACAGCATGATGTTACCTGTGTTTGCCACATGAGTACCACCGCAGAGTTCCTTGGAGAAGTCGCCCATGGATACCACACGTACCTTCTGATCATATTTCTCTCCAAACAGAGCCATTGCTCCGGATTTCTTAGCCTCTTCCACATCCATAACATCTGTACGGACTTCAAGACCAGCCTGGATTTCTTTATTAACAAGCGCTTCTACCTGTGTAATCTCATCAGCTGTCATAGCCTGAAAATGAGCAAAGTCGAAACGAAGTCTGTCCGGTGTTACCAGAGAACCCTTCTGTTCTACATGACTTCCAAGAACTGTCTTTAATGCTTTCTGAAGAAGATGTGTTGCACTGTGGTTCTTCTCAGTGTCTCTTCTTGCAACTTCATCCACTTTCAGGAAAACAGTTTCGTCTGTGGAGATCATACCGGATTCCATATGACCTACATGTCCGAATTTACCGCCGCGAAGCTTGATGGTGTCTTCTACTACGAACTTACCGTTTGCAGTTTCGATCACACCTGTATCTCCGACCTGTCCACCCATAGTTGCGTAGAATGGAGTCTGCTCTGTAAAGACAGTTCCTTTCTGACCTTCCATCAGGGAGTTTACGATCTCTGTCTCTGTTGTAAGGACTGTTACTTTGGAATCAAAGGTAAGATGGTCGTATCCTACAAATTCTGTTGTAACATTTACATCGATATCATCATATACAGTTGCGTCAGCGCCCATATAGTTGGTTACTTCACGTGCAGAACGGGCTTTGTTTCTCTGCTCTTCCATACATTTCTGGAAGCCTGCTTCGTCGATATCATATCCTTTTTCCTCAAGGATCTCTTTTGTAAGATCCATCGGGAATCCGTAAGTATCATATAATTTGAATGCATTTTCGCCGGAAAGTGTTTTCTCTCCTGCTGCTTTCATCTCATCTTCCATCTCTCCGAGAATACGAAGACCCTGGTCAATGGTCTTGTTGAACTGGTTTTCTTCATTTGTGAGAACTTTAAAGATAAATTCCTTCTTCTCTTCCAACTCCGGATATCCTGCTTTGGAACCATTGATCACTTCTTCACTTAATCTGGCAAGGAAGGTTCCTTCGATTCCAAGAAGACGTCCGTGACGTGCTGCACGACGGATCAGACGGCGAAGTACATAACCACGGCCTTCGTTCGTAGGCATGATACCATCGGAGATCATAAATGTTGCAGAACGGATATGGTCTGTGATCAGACGGATGGATACGTCATCGTTATAGTTCTTTTCGTATTCTTTTCCAGAGATCTCACATACCAGGTTACGCAGTGCGCAGATGGTATCTATATCAAAGATAGAATCTACATCCTGTACAATAACTGCCAGACGTTCCAGACCCATACCTGTATCAATGTTCTTCTGTTTCAGTGTTGTATAATTTCCGTTTCCATCGTTCTCAAACTGGGTAAATACGTTGTTCCATACTTCCATGTAACGGTCGCAGTCACATCCCACTGTACAGCCAGGTTTCCCACAGCCGTATTTCTCTCCGCGGTCATAGTAGATCTCTGAACATGGACCACAGGGACCTGCGCCATGCTCCCAGAAGTTGTCCTCTTTTCCAAAACGGAAAATTCTGTCAGCAGGGATTCCGATCTCTTTGTTCCAGATGTCAAATGCCTCATCATCTTCCAGATATACGGAAGGATAAAGACGGTCTGCAGCCAGTCCTACTACCTCTGTGAGGAATTCCCAGGACCAGTGGATAGCTTCTGTCTTAAAATAGTCACCAAAGGAGAAGTTACCAAGCATTTCAAAGAATGTACCATGGCGTGCGGTTTTACCTACATTCTCGATATCACCTGTACGGATACATTTCTGGCAGGTACTTACTCTTGTTCTCGGCGGGATTTCAGCACCTGTAAAATATGGTTTCAGCGGAGCCATACCTGCGTTGATCAGCAGAAGGCTCTTATCTCCCTGTGGTACCAGGGAAAAGCTTTTCATTACCAGATGTCCTTTGCTTTCCATGAAGTCAAGAAACATCTGACGAAGTTCGTTTACTCCGTATTTCTTCATAATCTTTTCCTCCTGAAATCGGCGGCACCGGTTCAGCAGTATCCGCCGATATTTCTATAATGAATTTTTTATTTTGCCAGAACTTTGTTGAATTTCTTTTTGCCTTTTTTCAGCACTACGCCTTCACCTGTAAGTGCATCTTTGGCAACTGTGTATTTCACATCTGTGATCTTCTCACCGTCAATGGAAACACCGCCCTGTTCAATAGCACGGCGTCCCTCGGAACGTGTTGGAACCATTCCTGCTTTTACAAGCATGGAGATCAGGTCGATTGTTCCTTCTTCTGAGAAGTCTTCGTCTGCAAGTTCAGTTGTCGGCATGTGTGCTGTGTCAGCGCCACCTGCAAAAAGTGCTCTTGCGCCTTCCTGTGCTTTCTTTGCTTCCTCTTCGCCATGAACCAGATTTGTCAGCTCGTATGCAAGGATTTCTTTTGCTTTGTTTAACTGGCTTCCTTCCCATTTCGCCATCTCATCAATCTCTTCTAAGGGAAGGAATGTGAGGAGACGCATACATTTGATAACATCTGCATCATCCACGTTTCTCCAGTACTGGTAGAAATCAAAAGGAGAAGTCTTCTCCGAATCAAGCCATACAGCACCGGACTGTGTTTTACCCATCTTCTTGCCTTCGGAGTTCAGAAGAAGTGTGATGGTCATGGCATAGGCATCTTTGCCAAGTTTACGGCGGATCAGCTCTGTACCGCCAAGCATATTTGCCCACTGGTCATCACCGCCGAACTGCATGGTACAGCCGTATTTCTGATAAAGCATGTAGAAGTCGTAGCTCTGCATGATCATATAGTTGAACTCAAGGAATGTAAGTCCACGTTCCATACGCTGTTTGTAGCACTCATGAGAGAGCATACGGTTTACAGAGAAATGTGGTCCAACATCACGAAGTACCTCTACATAATTTAAGTTCATCAGCCAGTCTGCATTGTTTACCATTAATGCCTTGCCGTCTGAGAAGTCGATAAAACGCTCCATCTGTTTCTTGAAGCAGTCAATGTTGTGCTGGATTGTCTCCACCGTCATCATCTGACGCATATCAGATCTTCCGGACGGGTCACCGATCATACCGGTTCCGCCGCCTAATAATGCGATAGGTTTATTTCCTGCCATCTGCAGACGTTTCATCAGGCAGAGTGCCATAAAGTGTCCCACATGAAGGCTGTCTGCGGTAGGGTCAAAGCCAATGTAAAATGTGGCTTTTCCATTATTTACCATTTCTTTGATCTCTTCTTCGTCTGTTACCTGGGCAATCAGACCACGGGCTTTCAGCTCGTCCCAAACTGTCATTGTTTGTTTCCTCCTCGTAATAAAATAAAACAACCCGGTTCCTGTCCCTTTAGGACGAGAACCGGGTCCCGCGATACCACCTAAATTCGCAGAAAACTCGCATTCTCTGCCTCAATAAGTAACAAGCCATGCCCTTGTTATGATAAACAACGGTTCTCTCTGTTACTTAAGCATGTTAACGGATGCCACTCCGCTGCAGCCTACTTACCTTACAATATCTCTGAGGTGTTCGGTGCAGAGCTCCGGGAGGTATTCACATAAGTTCCCCACGCGCCTCTCACCTGCCGGCAGCTCTCTGTCTGTTTTCCCTATGTTACTCTTTCCCATCTGTGCTTTTTTATATCATATATCTGCAAGTATACAAATACAAAATTTATTTGTCAAGGAATTTATAACAATCCTCTTCATATTTCACCAACTTAAAGCGTTAATGTGCTCACCCTGAAATCCAGTCCACAAAGAATACATGTCCTTTGTACTGTTCATACTCCAGTTTGCTGAAATTAAGGTTCTGTGCCTGAAATGCTGCCGGAGTCATAAAGAATTTGTAATTGAAATCCTTTGTCTTAAATCCCGGGAGTGTTCTCTTTGTGCCATGATTTACATAGTTACTGAACACTTCCATGGCTGCCTTTGCTGCCGCATAGGCATTGGTCCTGTCCTCAAACTGGCCTTTCAGTCTTTTAAGAAGTGCTCCGTCTGTGACAACCGCATACTGGGTGGGTTTTCCCTGATATACCACATAACGGATCTGTGACGGAAATTCTTTATACTGGTCAATGGTACAGTTTAATACGCAAAGCGCAACTGCCTCCATTCCCACAACTCCCTGATCTCCTGCTTCTGCATCACACACTGCTGCCAGAAGATCCAGATCTGACACCTTTCCGTCTGCAATTCCCGGATGTTCCAGGAACTCTTCTTCCATATAGTAGTATTTATTATTCTTCGCATCAAAGACCTTGACATATTTGCCCTCTACTGTGTAATCATTACCGGAAGTCTTTGTTGCAGCACCGTCAGAATCAAACCTGTATGTAGTTCCGTCAATGGAAGCGATGGTATTTGCCAGCATCACTCCTGATATATCAAAATAATATTTCTTTCCATCAAGCTCAAGCCAGCCTGTCTTCGCCTTACCATCTGAAGGGTCAAAATAATATTTCTTACTTCTTACGGTTCCGAAACCTTTCTGATAACGGACACCGGTTGATTTTGAAAAATAGTAATAGTCTGAGTCAATTTTCTCCAGACCTGTATACATTATTCCATTTGACGGCTTAAAGTATCTGTAATTTCCGGCACTGCTCTTCACCCAGCCTGTACACATACGTCCATTGGCCTGACTGAAATAGCGTTTCTGTTCTTTTTTGTTCTCCACCCAGCCTTTGGCCATAACGCCGGAACCGCTGTAAAAATAATATTTATATTCATCTGTATCTGTGAGCCAGCCTCTTGTCATCAGGCCTGTTGTCTCATCAAAATGACGGGTATTTCCATTGGAATCAGTGATAAATCCTGTCACCATATATCCGGCTCCGCTGGTAAAGTATCGGATCGCCTGTCCGCTGGAGTCTTTTACCCAGCCTTTTACCTGAACTCCTGTTTTCTTATCAAAATAATATTTCTTACCCTTAAGTTCCAGCCAGCCTTTCTGTTTGGAACCGTCTTTGTTTATGTAATAGGTTTTCCCTTTCTGAGTGACAAATCCTGTTTTTGTTGCCGCGGATACACTAAAACAGCCCATTACAAAAACGGTCATCACAAAAAGGAGCAGATACTTTAACAATAGTTTCCCATGTTTCTTCATTCTTATTCTCCGTTTCCTCTCTTTTTATACGTATTGTTTTACGTTTTAATTGGGTTATTGTTGCATTTCTTTCTCAATCATTACAGATTTGTTACGTGGTATATTATATCGGATTCATATATTATTGTCAACTTGTGAAAAGCAACAATTCGCATCGAACTTAAGGTTATTGGTTACTGTGAACATAATGAACAATGATGAAACTGTAACACTTTTTGCGGTTCCACATATGATAGGATTGTAAAGAAAAAAAACGGAGGATTTAATATGAGCGACTTAGCTGCTACAAATTGCGGATGTGAGGACAGAGGAGGATGCGGATGTGGCTGCGCTAATAACAGCGGATGCGACAATGGCTGCGGATGTAATAACGGATATGGATGTAACAGTGGATGGGGACTTTCAGGCGGAAATAATTCCTGCTGTAATATCCTCTGGATCATCATCCTTCTGTGCCTGTGCGGAAACAATAACTGCGGATGCAGCAATGGCTGCGGCGGATGTGGCAACGGTGACAACTGCTGGATTATTATCGTGCTGCTTCTGTTATGTGGAAACAATGGCTGTGGATGTGGCTGCTGACAATCATTTTCTGTTGGCAGAGGGATCTTTCCCTCTGCCTCTTTATATTTTACAGGATTATAATTTCGTCCTTATTATTCATGCTGCCTGATATTATCCTTATCTTTCATATTCCGGGAATTGATCCTGTTTGTTTTCTTTTCCGAGTGCACTGTCTGAACACATTGTTTTTTCTTTTTCACACACTCCAGATCTATCTCATAAAAAGCATTTCCATTTATAAAAAGCATTTCTTTCTTTTCTTCTGACTCTGATCCCATATCTGATTCTCCATTTTTTTTGCAACTGCAAACGCATGATACCTGCAGCAATTCCATAAAATTTGAGACAGCGTGCAGTAAAAGCAGTCTCACAGTTACTTAAATTCTACTTTATTATATGTCAGAATCCTTCTCCCCGTCATATTCTGTTAATAAAAAACATAAAATGGAAGCAGATATTATGAATGAAGAGCAGATTTCACAGACTTTACTGGATCAGATGGTCAGTTCTGACCGCGGACAGATGATAAAAGCCGCCATTCCTTATCTTCCACCAAAAGGACAGCAGATTTTCTCAGTCTATGAAAAAGCGGTTGAATTTATCAATACGGTTTCTGTTTTCAGCAAAAGAAGTTCCGGCAGCGATCTGTGTGCCATGAGCATGCCGCCCCAGAATCCGGTGGATATCATCAATGATATCCGCAGCTTCTGTTATGGTCCCAGCAGGGATAAATTAGATCAGATGGTAAATATGATGGCTATGGTTCAGATGCTGCAGCTCATGAACCAGCCTGCAGATGGTGAGAAGGAGGATTCCCATGAATGATGACTGGCGCAACAACCCGAAGCTTGCAGGTATGGATCGTTCCAAGCTTGATATGCTTCAGAATCTGGCTTCCCAGGGAAGTTCAAAGGGTGCAAATGAGATGCTGCCTTTCCTGATGAGCGCAGCTGCTCAGGGAAAAAAAGGTGGTCTGAAATTTAATGCTGATGAGATTTCTGCGATCATTGAAGTGCTGAAGATGGGAAAATCTCCCGCAGAGACACAAAAACTTGATAAAGTGGTGAACCTTATGAAAATGATGCGGTGACCAAGTCCCCACTCACTGCTTATTACTTTTCGCAGACTCCGCAGAAAACTTACCTGATTCGGTTAGTATGAATTGCTATGATAACAAAAAGAGTACATTTCATCAACTTTCCGAAATGTACTCTTATGTTCAGTAATGTAACTTGTCACCAATTATTATCTGTCATATTTGCGCAGCCTGTCGCAGATAAATGTCAGTGCCTGTTCAACTGCCTGGTCTCTGATACTTTTTCTGTCGCCCTCAAAGTGAAATTCCCTCACAGTTGTCTTTCCTGCACAGTAACATCCCATAAATACGGTTCCCACCGGTGTTTCCTCTGTTCCACCGCCCGGACCTGCAAGTCCTGTCACAGAGAGACAGACATCGGTTTTAGCTGCTTTCGCACCGCCTTTTGCCATCTGTCCGGCACATTTGGCTGAGACAGCACCTTCTTTCTTCAGTGTACTCTTCTTTACTCCAAGACATTTTCTTTTGGCGCGGTTTGTATATGTGACATAACCACACATAAATACCTCCGAAGCTCCCGGTACATTTACGATGTCCGCTGCTACCGCACCGCCTGTACAGGACTCGGCAAGAGACAGTGTCATTTTCTTTTTTTTCAGGAGTCCTACAACTGTTTCTTCTAATGCTGTTTCTTCTGATTCTTCCTTTTCTGAAGCCATATTTAAAGCCTTCTTTCTAATCCTGCATGGACAGAACACTCCTGTTCTGCCAGATATATGTGATCAGGGAAATAACGGTAAGTGCCAGAGAAAGCCAGATAAATATCTGTTCCAGAATATCAAACACTCCGCCCAGATCGATCAGCAGTAAAATGATCATGATCATCTGGGAAACCGTCTTGAATTTGCCCCAGTAGTTTGCCGCGATCACAACACCGTTCTCGGCTGCGATCAGACGGAATCCGCTGATAATAAATTCTCTTCCTATAATAATGATAACAAACCATGCCGGAAGTTTTTCCAGTTCAATAAAGCAGATCATTGCAGAACACACAAGCAGCTTGTCTGCAAGAGGATCCATGAATTTTCCAAAGTTTGTCACCAGATTGTATTTTCTGGCAAGCTTTCCGTCAAACCAGTCGGTCACACTTGCAACAACAAAAATAGCAAGTGCTATATAGCGGTTTGCCTCACCGCCCAGATCTGTAAGCATAAACAGTACAAGAAACGGAACCAGGATCATTCTGGCTACTGTAAGTTTATTCGGTGTATTCATCTGCCAACTCTCCTATCAAATCATATTCCAGTGCACCGGTCACACGTACCTTTGCAAAATCTCCTGTCATCAGGAGTTCTCCTGTCTGCACAAAAATATAACCGTCGACCTTTGGTGCATCTCCGTAAGTTCTGCCAATGTATGCGCTCTCATCTGCAACTTTTCCCTCGATCATCACGAGAAGTTCCTGTCCGATACGGTCAGTTCCCTTATCATAGGAAATCTCCTGCTGAAGCTCCATGATCTCGTCACGTCTGGCCTCTTTGACTTCTTCCGCAACCTGATCAGGCATCGTTGCTGCAGGTGTATCTTCTTCCGGTGAGTAAGTAAATACTCCCAGACGGTCAAATTCCATCTCATCCACAAAGCTCATCAGCTCTTCGTGGTCTTCCTGTGTTTCCCCGGGGAATCCGGAGATCAGAGTGGTACGGAGCACGATGTCAGGAATCTCCCGGCGAAGCTTATTTACAATCTCCACCAGCTCTGCCTGTGTTGTCCTTCTTCCCATTCTCTTTAAGATACGGTCACTTGCATGCTGGATTGGAAGATCCAGATAATGGCATATCTTCTTCTCCTCTTTCATGGTCTGGATCAGTTCATCGTAAATTTCCTCCGGATAGCAGTAAAGCACGCGGATCCAGCGGATTCCTTTGATCTTGCATAACTCTTTCAGGAGGATATGAAGAGATTTCTTTCCATATATATCAGTTCCATATACGGTTGTCTCCTGTGCGACAAGGATCAGCTCTTTTACGCCTTCCTCTGCCATCTCCTTTGCCTGTGTTACCAGACGTTCCATCGGAACGCTTCGGAATTTACCGCGAAGTTTCGGGATGATACAGTAGGTGCAGTGTTTATCACAGCCTTCTGCTATCTTGAGGTATCCGAAATGTCCGCCTGTTGTGAGAACACGTTTGCCAAGCTTTTCCGGAAGATAATCAATATCTTTAAATTCCTGGAAATGTTTTCCTTCCATTGCTTCACGGATTGCCTTAAGGATGTCTCCGTAGGAAGTTGTGCCAAGTACTGCATCTACTTCCGGTACTTCCTCAATGATCTCATTCTTATAACGCTGTGCCATACATCCTGTGACAACCAGAACTTTACAGCTCCCGGTTTTCTTGTATTCTGCCATCTCAAGGATGGTGTTGACGCTCTCTTCCTTTGCGTCATTGATAAAGCAGCAGGTGTTCACCACAATGGCCTCTGCTTCAGTTTCATCATCTACGATCTCGAACCCGTTACCTGTAAGAAGTCCAAGCATTTCTTCGGAATCTACAAGGTTCTTGTCACAGCCTAATGATACGAATAATAATTTCATAAATTCTCCTATAAGAATGTGCCTGAAAATATACCTCTGTAATTCTCAGACACATCCTTTTGTTTATCTATTGTGTTATCATCAGTTCTTACTCTTCAGTTGTTTCTGCAGTTGTTTCTTCTACTGTTTCAGCAGTCTCTGTGATTTCAGAAGCCTGTGCTGATTCTTCTGTCTGTGCCTCAGCTGTCTGTTCTGTTCCTTCTTCATCCTCTTCTTCCGGAGCAAGGATCTTTACTTTTCCTTTGTAGAGCTCGTCGATCGCAACTGAGAGAGGTTTCTTGCCTGCCGCACCCTCTACCATTGGTTTGGAACCTGCAATGATCTGGCGTGCACGTTTACTTGCAGCAAGTACAAGGGAATAACGGCTGTTAAGGGACATTGTTGTATCGTCGTCCTCACTGTTTGTATTGATTGCTTCGATTAATTCTGTATAAGACGGATGTATCATGTATTTTCTCCTTTCTTTTAAGCGGTCTGAGCCGCATGTTTATCATTTCTGAAATGCTTTTGTCTGTTTCTGGATATCTGCGATAAATTCTGCATTTCTGGATACTCTGGAATGTTCACTCACAATGATCTGATGAAGATGGTCTACGCATTCCTCTACAGTATCGTTGACAAGAATATAGTCATATTGTCCCATACCTTCTGCCTCTTCACCGGCTCTTGCAAGTCTGTCTGCGATCACCTGTGCGGTTTCTGTTCCTCTGCCTGTGAGACGGCGTTCCAGTTCCTCCACAGTCGGCGGAGTTACAAACACCAGAAGTGCTTCCGGTATTTTCTCTTTGATCTTCATTGCACCCTGGATTTCGATCTCAAGGATTACATTTCTGCCTGCCCGAAGCTGCTCTTCGACATAAGAGCGTGGGGTACCGTAATAATTTTCCACATACCGGGCATATTCAAGCAATGCATCCTCTTCGATCAGCTTCTCAAATTCATCCCTTGTACGGAAGAAATATTCTCTGCCGTCCTCTTCACCGGGACGGGGGGTTCTGGTTGTTGCGGAGACAGATAATGCATAATCATCATATTTCTCCATGAGGCGTTTCATTACTGTGCCTTTTCCTGCACCGGAAAATCCGGAAACCACTACTAAAATTCCTTTATTCATGGGTCTCTCCCTTATCCTCGTTTTCATATATTTCTGCAAATCTCCGGGCAATGGTCTCAGGCTGAAGTGCGCTGAGCACCAGATAATCGTCGCTTGTGACAATCACTGCTTTTGTCTTTCGCCCCTGAGTTGCATCAATCAGTGACCGGGTTCCCTTTATGCTCTGCACCATTCGTTTTACAGGTGCCGCATCCGGGCTTACCACTGCCACGATTTTCTGTGAATTGACTACATTTCCAAAACCGATATTAATAAGTCTTGCCACGTTTTCTTCCTCTATTCTACGTTCTGGATCTGTTCTCTGACTTTCTCGATCTCTGTTTTCAGATCAATGGCAATGTTGGAGATCTCCAGATCACTTGATTTGGATAAAATCGTGTTTGCTTCTCTGTTCATTTCCTGTGCCATGAAGTCCAGTTTGCGTCCGATGCCTTCTTTCTCTGTTGTGAGCATCTTTTTCATGTTCCTGATGTGGCTGTGAAGGCGGACGGTTTCCTCATCATTGCAGATTTTGTCTGAAAACAGGATGACTTCTGCTACGATGCGGTTGTCGTCGATCTGTGTGTCTTCCAGCAGCTCGGAAACTTTTGCTTCCAGTTTGGTCCTGTAGGCATTGACTACTTCCGGAGAGCGGGCTTCTACACGTAATACTTTTTCTTCAAGGCTGTCCAGTTTTCCGATAAGGTCTTTCTCAAGATTTCTGCCTTCCAGTATCCTTGTCTGGACAAATTTCTCACATGCCTCGCGAAGGGGCGCTTCCAGAGATTCCCAGAGTGCTTCCTCATCAACAGACTGTTCTTCCATGACAAGTACCTCCGGATAGCGTGACAGGGTGCTGACTTTGATATCGTAGTCAAGGTCAAAGTCCTGCTGCATCTGTTTAAGACAGGTGATGTATTCGGATGCGAGTTCTCTGTTGTATTTGAGAGATCCGTTGTCCAGGGTGTAGTCTTCGTATGTGATGTATACATCAACTTTGCCTCTCTGGATGTAGGTTTTCATCAGGTTTCTGACTGCGCCTTCCAGGAAGTTGAGTTTTCTGGGCATTTTGATGCTGAGGTCCAGGTATCTGTGGTTGACAGATTTTAGTTCGATTGTTATTTTTCTTTCTTTGGTCACGACTTCTGCCCGGCCGAAACCTGTCATGCTTTTTATCATAGTTTTTCTCTCTTTGTCTGTCTATTAGTGTCGGGGTATGTGTGCCTGTTCTGGTTTACATACAGATTTATTATAGTTCATTATAGAATGGGAGTCAAACATTTTTTCGTTGATGGCGATAGGAAATGTGTGGTATACTTACAAGAGGGACGCAGGATAAAATAAATGGTCTGGGGCGCGGTTTCGGAAGCTAGTCAACTCTAAGGCTTCGGAAATTTGCTAAAAGCATGAAAAAAACAGCAAAACTCGCTTCGCTCAGACAGGTTGCTGTTTTTTTCATAACGCAAATTCCCAAAGCCTAAGAGTTACTACGCTCCCTGCAAATGCGCCCCAGACCATTTATTTTATCCTGCTGGTAGCTGGCTGTGGGAGGTATATGGTATATTTAATTGGAAGGCTTTCAGAAAGGCCTGTTATATTAGAGTTTGTTTGTCAGAAAGGGCTTCGCCTTTCTGACGTAGGTGGTGTTTAGATTTTATGTATTACCTGTCAATTATAAAATTGTTATCAGTCATATTGGGGACTGAGATTTTGATTATTGTGAGTATTATTTAAAAAGGAGTGTTTTTATATGGCTTTTGATGGGATTACGATTGCGGCTATGGTGAAGGAGCTGCATTTGAATTTAGATGGAGGACGGTTTAATAAGATTGCTCAGCCGGAGGCGGATGAGCTTTTGATTACGGGGAAGGGGGCGAATGGGCAGTGCAGGCTGCTGCTTTCGGCCAGTGCTTCTCTTCCGCTGATTTATTTTACTTCTAAGAATAAGCCCAGTCCTATGACTGCGCCTAATTTCTGTATGCTGCTGCGTAAGCATATTGGAAGTGCAAGGGTTTCGGATATCAGGCAACCGGGGATGGAGCGTGTGGTGATGTTTGAGCTGGAGCATCTGAATGAGCTGGGAGATCCCTGTAAGAAGGTTCTTATCATGGAGCTGATGGGCAAGCACAGTAATATTATTTTCTGTGATGATAAGGGGATGATCCTGGATAGTATCAAGCATGTTTCTTCGCATATGAGTTCTGTGCGTGAGGTGCTTCCGGGAAGGGAGTATTTTATTCCGAAGACGCAGGATAAGCTGGATCCGCTGACTGTGAGTGAGGAGGAATTCTGTGATGTTGTGTGCAGGAAGCCATGTAATGTTTCCAGGGCTGTTTACTCTTCTCTTACTGGAATCAGTCCGGTTGTTGCGGAGGAGATCTGTTTCAGGGCTTCGATCGACGGGAGTGATGCAGCGCAGTCTCTGGATGAGGCGGCGAGGGTGCATTTGTATCATACGTTCCGCAGGCTGATGGATCAGGTTGTGGAGGGGGATTTTTCTCCGAATATTGTTTACCGGGGGGAAGAACCTGTGGAGTATGGTGTGTTTGCGTTCCAGCAGTATGGACCGGAGTATCATTCTGTGGAGTTTGAGAGTGTTTCACAGATGCTGGAGACTTATTATGCGACAAAGAATACTCTGACGCGTATCCATCAGAAGTCTTCGGATCTGAGGAGGATCGTGCAGACTGCGCTGGAGCGTAACCGTAAGAAGCTGAGTCTGCAGGAGAAGCAGATGAAGGATACTGCGAAGAAGGAGAAGTATAAGGTTTACGGGGAGCTGATCAATACTTACGGGTATGGGCTGGAGGATGGATGTAAGTCGTTTAAAGCTCTGAATTATTATACCAATGAGGAGATTACCATTCCTCTTGATCCTACTATGACTCCGGCGGAGAATTCCAAGAAGTATTTTGACAAGTATGGAAAGCTGAAGCGTACGGAGGAGGCTCTGACTGAGCAGATTGCAGATACGAGAAGTGAGATTGAGCATCTGGAGTCTGTTTCCAATGCTCTGGATATTGCTTTGGCTGAGAGTGATCTGGCACAGATCAAGGAAGAGCTGATGGAGTATGGATATATTAAGAAGCATTATGACCGCAGGAAGGGACAGAGGGCACAGAGTAAGTCTAAGCCATTCCATTATGTGACTGAGGATGGGTATGATATTTATGTGGGAAAAAATAATTTCCAGAATGATGAGCTTACCTTTAAGTTTGCCACAGGGAATGACTGGTGGTTTCATGCCAAGAAGATGGCCGGTTCGCATGTGGTCGTGAAGTCTAAGGACGGCGAACTGCCGGATCATATCTTTGAGATTGCGGGACAGCTTGCCGCTTATTATTCCAAAGGACGTACTGCTCCTAAGGTGGAGATTGATTATATCCAGAAGAAGCAGGTGAAAAAGCCTGCAGGGGCGAAGCCCGGATTTGTGGTTTATTATACAAATTATTCGCTGATGGCTGAGCCGTCATTAAAAGGAGTCAGGGAAGTCTGATCATACTGTTGTATAGTTACAAATATTAGAAGAATTGCGGGAGCCGCTTTGCAGCGGAGTAAGTAATTCGTGGATGTCAGGTCAGGGGTAAATACCTTTGGACCCTGACATTATATAACAATAATTAAGGAGAATTTCTTTTTATGAGTATTTTGAATGTTGAACATCTGACACATGGTTTCGGAGACAGGGCGATTTTTAATGATGTGTCTTTCCGCCTGTTAAAGGGCGAGCATATTGGACTGGTTGGTGCCAACGGGGAAGGTAAATCTACTTTCTTTAATATTGTAACCGGAAAGCTGATGCCGGATGAGGGTAAAATCGAATGGGCAAAGAATGTACGTGTCGGCTATCTGGACCAGCATTCTGTCCTTTCTCAGGGTATGTCCATCCGTGACGTGCTGAAGTCTGCGTTCTCTTATCTCTTTGAGATGGAGGAAAGAATGAATGAGATCTGTGACTCTCTTGGCACTGCTTCTCCTGAGGAGATGGATACTCTGATGGAGGAGCTGGGAACTATTCAGGATACCCTTACCATGCATGATTTCTATGTGATCGATGCGAAGGTGGAGGAAATTGCCAGAGCCCTGGGACTTCTGGATATCGGACTGGAACGTGATGTTACAGACCTGAGTGGTGGTCAGAGAACCAAGGTTCTGCTTGGCAAGTTGCTTCTGGAGAAGCCGGATATCCTGCTTCTGGACGAGCCTACCAACTATCTGGATGAGGAACATATCGAATGGCTGAAGCATTATCTGCAGGATTATGAGAATGCATTTATCCTTATCTCCCACGATATTCCGTTTCTGAATTCTGTTATCAATCTGGTTTATCATATGGAGAATCAGGAACTGAACCGTTATGTCGGGGATTATGACCATTTCCAGGAAGTGTATGAGGTGAAGAAGGCTCAGCTTGAGGCTGCTTACAGACGCCAGCAGCAGGAAATCAGCGAACTGAAGGATTTCGTCGCAAGAAATAAGGCCAGGGTTTCTACAAGAAATATGGCAATGTCCAGACAGAAGAAGCTGGATAAGATGGATGTGATCGAGCTTGCTGCCGAGAAGCCGAAGCCTGAGTTTCATTTTAAATACGGACGCACTCCGGGGAAATATATTTTCGAAACGAAGGATCTGGTTATTGGTTATAATGAACCTCTTTCCAGACCTGTTACTCTCTCTATGGAAAGAGGAAATAAGATTGCGCTGGTTGGTGCAAACGGTATCGGTAAGACGACTTTACTGAAGAGTATTCTGGGGTTGATCCCGTCTCTGAAGGGTTCCTGCGAACTTGGGGAGAATCTTCAGATTGGATATTTTGAGCAGGAAGTAAAGGGTGATAACAAGACTACCTGTATTGATGAGATCTGGGCGGAGTTTCCGTCTTATACTCAGTATGAGGTGCGGTCTGCTCTCGCCAAATGCGGTCTGACTACCAAGCATATTGAAAGTCAGGTACGTGTACTGAGTGGCGGGGAGCAGGCGAAGGTGCGTCTGTGTAAGCTGGTGAATAAAGAAACGAACATTCTGCTTCTGGACGAGCCTACCAATCATCTGGATGTGGATGCAAAAGAAGCTTTGAAGCAGGCATTGATCGAATATAAGGGAAGCATTCTCCTGATCTGCCATGAACCGGAGTTTTACCGCGATGTGGTTTCTCAGGTATGGGACTGCAGTAAATGGACTACAAAAGTATTATAACAATTGGTACATGAAGGGTTATTACAAATGAGTAAAGCAAAAACTGTGGATCTGACTTCCGGTCCGATCCTGAAAACTCTGGCAGAGCTGGCTCTGCCTATCATGATTTCTTCCATGCTGGGAACAGCATACAGTATTATGGATATGGCATGGATCGGACTGCTTGGTGCGAAGGCGGTTGCAGGCGTGGGAGTAGGCGGAATGTATGTCTGGCTCTCCCAGGGGCTTGCATCCCTGTCAAGAATGGGCGGACAGGTAAATACAGCTCAGGCATGCGGGCGCAAAGATTATGACCAGGCACGTTCCTATGCTGCCGGTTCTCTGCAGCTCACTGCACTGTCCGGCATTTTATTTGCTGCTGTCTGTGTTATTTTCATACAGCCTCTGCTGGGATTTTTTAATCTGACCGACGCAGAAACTTATACTGCTGCCAGATCTTATACATTGATCACCTGTGGACTGATCCTTTTTTCTTATCTGAACCTGACGCTGACAGGACTCTCTACTGCACAGGGAGATTCCCGCACTCCCCTGCTTGCAAACTTTATAGGGCTTGCAGGAAATATGATCCTGGATCCGCTGCTGATCCTTGGCATCGGACCTTTCCCGAGGCTGGAGGTTGCCGGAGCCGCTATTGCGACAGTAAGTTCACAGATTCTGGTTTTTGTAGTGATGGTTCTGCGTATCCGGCATTCCAGACTGGAGCCAAATGTTTTACAACATCTGAATCTGCTGTCTGTTTTTCCAAAAGAATATTATAAGCACATTTTCAGGATCGGGTTTCCCACAGCTATACAGGGAAGCATTTACTGTTTCATCTCCATGGTTCTGACCCGTATGGTTTCCGGTTATGGTGCTGCCGCTATTGCAACGCAGCGTGTTGGCGGACAGATTGAATCCGTATCCTGGAATACTGCTGATGGTTTTGCTTCAGCACTGAATGCTTTTATTGCCCAAAACTACGGTGCACGAAAAAAAGACCGTATCCGTAAAGGTTACAGTCTGTCATTTCACGTTCTCACAATTTGGGGCCTGTTTGTCACTGCAGCTTTTGTCTTTCTTCCGGAACCAATTGCCAGGTTATTTTTCCACGAAAAAGAAGCTCTGGATACTGCTGTCAATTATCTGGTCATTATCGGATTCAGTGAAGTCTTTATGTCCATTGAGCTGATGACAGTGGGCGCATTATCAGGACTTGGACGCACCAGATTATCCAGTACGATCAGTGTGATCCTGACAGGCTCACGAATCCCGCTGGCATTGATCCTGACACATGCGGGAATGGGATTAAATGGTGTATGGTGGGCGCTTACAATCTCTTCTATCGTGAAGGGAATCGTGTTTACACTGACATTCCGGCATATCAGCAGGCGGTTGCCTGAAAAGGTCTAAAGGTCTCTTAATACGTTACTGTTCACTCCGTTCTCAGTAACGTAGCCAAAATTCATTCCAGCTTGCCTGCGGCAATGGAATTTTGGCTTATATGTCTCGGGATTTTGGCATATTCATGCCAAAACACCTCGCGGGATAGTGATGTGCGAACAGTAACCTTAATACAGCTGGCAAACTCAAAAGAGGACTGTTCAGAAAAATTTCTGTCAGTCCTCTTTTTACTGTTTCTATTATTTTGCAACAAAGTTTACGATCTTGTTCGGTACATAAATCTCTTTGATAAGGTTCTTACCTTCCAGGAAGGAAGCAATTCTCTCGTCTGCTTTGGCAATCTCGAATGCTTTTTCTTTTTCACATCCGTTAGGGATTACGATTGTTCCTCTTACTTTACCGTTTACCTGTACACCGATCTCAACGGTCTTGGCAATTGTTTTGCCTTCATCGTATTTCGGCCATTCGGAAACTGCCAGTAAGCCTTCTCCTCCGATGAATTCCCAGATTTCTTCGCAGATATGTGGTGCAAACGGGCTAAGCAGTTTGATAAAGATGGTAAGGTCATCTTTGCTTAAGTGTCCTTCTGCTGTGATCTCATTAATGAGTGTCATCAGGCTGGCGATCGCTGTATTGAATTTCAGGTTCTCGATATCAGAAGAAACTTTCTTGATGGTACGGTGGAGTTTCATCTCCAGTTCATCAGATACAGATTCTTCAGAAAGGATATCCGTCAGACCTGCAACACGGTCCAGGAACTTCTTACAGCCCTTTACAGAGTTCTCGCTCCATGGTGTAGCTGCGCCATAGTCACCCATAAACAGCACATAGGTACGAAGAGTATCTGCACCGTATTCTTCTACAATATCCAGCGGGTCAACTACATTACCCTTGGATTTACTCATTTTATCTCCGTCCGGTCCGAGGATCAGTCCCTGGATGGAACGTTTTGCGTATGGTTCCGGTGTATTTACTACGCCAAGATCATACAGGAAATGATGCCAGAATCTGGAGTAGATCATATGTCTGGTAACATGCTCCATACCACCATTGTACCAGTCAACAGGCATCCAGTATTTCAGTTTGTCCATATCAGCCAGTGCATTTGCATTGTGCGGATCTGTGTATCTTAAGAAATACCAGGAAGATCCTGCCCACTGAGGCATGGTATCTGTCTCACGTTTCGCTGCAGCACCGCATTTCGGGCATGTGCAGTTTACGAAAGAATCAATCTTTGCAAGTGGGGACTGTCCGTCTTCACCCGGCTCGAAGTCCTTTACATCCGGCAGACGCAGCGGAAGTTCGTTCTCCGGAACTGCCACAACACCGCATTTCGGGCAGTGGATAAGCGGGATTGGCTCACCCCAGTATCTCTGGCGGTTGAATGCCCAGTCTTTCATCTTATACTGAACACCGGCTTTACCGATTCCTTTTTTCTCCAGTTCTTCCAACATACGCTCAATAGAATCTTTCTTCTTTGCATATCCGTTCAGGAAATCGGAGTTTACCATTTCGCCGTCGCCTGTATAGGCTTCTTTGGAAATATCTCCGCCTTTGATAACTTCGATAATGTCGATGCCGAATTTCTTCGCGAAATCATAGTCACGCTGGTCGTGAGCAGGTACTGCCATGATAGCACCTGTCCCATATCCCATCATTACATAGTCAGCAATGTAGATCGGGATTTTCTTACCGTTAACCGGGTTGATTCCCTCAAGTCCCTGGATTCTCACACCTGTTTTATCTTTTACAAGCTGAGTTCTCTCAAACTCTGTTTTCTTTGCACACTCATTACGATATGCAGCGATCTCATCCATGTTTGTGATTTTATCTGCATATTTGTCAATGATCGGATGTTCCGGTGCGATTACCATGAATGTTACACCAAACAGAGTATCCGGTCTGGTTGTATAGATTTCAAGTTTCTCATCGATTCCGTCAACATCGAAGTTAACGAAAGCACCTTTTGATTTGCCGATCCAGTGGATCTGCTGCTGTTTTACATTATCTGGATAATCTACATCTTTCAGACCTTCCAGAAGCTTATCTGCATACTGGGTGATCCTTAAATACCATACATCTTTGGATTTCTGAACAACATCGCTGTGGCAGATATCACATTTACCGCCCTGGCTGTCTTCATTGGAAAGGACTACTTTACAGTGCGGGCAGTAATTAACCAGTGTTCTGTCTCTGAATACAAGACCTTTTTCGAACATTTTCAGGAAAATCCACTGTGTCCATTTGTAGTAGTCTTCATCTGTTGTATCGATCACACGGTTCCAGTCAAAGGAAAATCCAACTTTCTTTAACTGGTTTGAGAATCTCTTGATGTTCTCATCTGTGATGATACGTGGATGTGTTCCGGTCTTTACCGCGTAGTTCTCTGTCGGGAGACCAAATGCATCAAATCCGATCGGGAAAAGTACATTATAGCCTTCCATACGACGTTTTCTGGAAATAACCTCCAGACTGGAATATGCTTTGATATGTCCTACGTGCATACCGGCACCGCTTGGATATGGGAACTCTACCAGACCATAGAATTTAGGTTTGTCACTGTTATCTTTAGCTTCGAAGACTTTGGCCTCTTCCCATTTTGCCTGCCACTTAGGCTCGATCTTTTTAAACAAGTATTTCATCTCTATACTTCCTCCAACATTTTGCTGTATGTGAACTACCCGGCAACAGAGTTACCAGGGCATCTGACTTAAGGCGAGATACCGTCTTTTTCAGGGTGCGTCCATGACACCACTACTGTTTGCTCCACTGAGCTACACAGCTGCTTTTATTATTTCCGGCGGTTTCAGTCCGATTATGGACATCTTATCCTAAAAATTTATTTTAATTCAACAAAGGCTGTTTGTCAATGTAACGTTTCGCAGTATCTAGTATTTTTGCTTTAAAAATGGCACTTATTTCGCATTTTCGAGTAATACACCACTAGAGCGTGTCTGAAAAATCATTCCCGCAATCTGCACGCCCCACTTTGTGGGATATTTCACCCGAATTCAGTTGCCGTAGCCCGCTACGGTGCCCTCATCCAGGCAAAATATCCCACAAATTGTGACGCACATCTTGCAGAAAGCCTTTTTCAGACACACTCTAGTTCTGTCAACAAAACGTAAAAAACAGGACATTCCGCATCTCTGCAAAATGTCCTGCCATTTTTATTTCTTAACTATATTTTAATTACTGCGCTAACACAAATTACTGTTCTGTCAGTAATTACCCTTTTTTATTCTTCAGCTTTATCCACTTTGCTTGCTCTTGCTTCAATCTCTTTTGCCTGGATATCGTTCGGAGCCTGCTCGTAGCGTGCGAATTCATAGGAGAATTCTCCGCTTCCGCCTGTCATGGAGCGCAGATCTGTGGAATATCCATAGATTTCAAGCTGAGGTACATCTGCCTCAATGATCGTATTTCCCTGATGGTCCGGAGTCATACCCAGAACACGGCCACGGCGTTTGTTCAGGTCACCCATAACATCACCTGTGTATTTATCCGGAACTGTTACTTTCATCGATACGATTGGCTCTAAGAGTACAGGTGATGCATCCATGAAGCCTTTTTTGAATGCAAGGATGGTAGCCATCTTAAATGCCATTTCCGAGGAATCTACCGGATGATAGGAACCATCATACAGAGTAGCTTTCACACCAACTACCGGATATGCAGCCAGAGGTCCCTTTAATACGCATTCCTGCAGACCTTTCTCAACTGCCGGGAAGTAGTTCTTCGGAACTGCGCCGCCGACTACAACCTGCTCAAATACATAAGGTGTTTCCAGATCGCCTGACGGCTCGAAACGCATCTTGACATGACCATACTGTCCATGTCCGCCGGACTGTTTCTTATGTTTGCCTTCAACGTCTGAATTCTTACGAAGGGTTTCGCGGAACGGAACTTTCGGTTTGCTCAGTTCTATATCTACTTTGTAGCGTTCTTTTAACTTATTGGCAACAATGTCCAGATGCTGATCACCGATACCGTAGATCAGGCTCTGACGGTTTGCACTGTCGTTCACTACACGGAGTGTCTTATCTTCACTCATCATCTTGGCAAGTGCCTGAGAGATCTTATCCTCATCACCTTTCTTCACTGCTTTGAATCTCTTGCAGGTATAAGGTGTGGAAATAACCGCCTTCGGATAGAAGATCGGATTTGCCTTGGCTGCAAGGCTGTCACCTGTCTGTACACTATTTAATTTGGCAATGGCACCGATATCGCCTGCATGAAGTTCAGGAACCTCGATAGGTTTGGAGCCTTCCAGTACATATAATTTGTTCAGACGTTCTTCTTCACCCTTCTCTACGTTTACCAGAGTATCATCGGATTTGATAACACCGGAGCATACCTTGATAAGAGAATATTTGCCGAGGAACGGGTCTGCGATAGTTTTCCATACATATGCGGATTTCGCTTTTGTGAAATCATAGTTTGCTTCGAAGATCTCATTTGTCTTCTGAGCTATTCCGTTGCAGGAGCGTTTGTCCGGGCTTGGGAAATATCCGCAGATATCATCCAGTAAGTTGGATACACCGCGAAGATTGATCGGTGAGCCCATGCATACAGGTACGATAGATGCTTCCTGTACGTTCATTGCAAGTGCTGCGGAGACCTCTGTTACCGAGAATGTATCACCTTCAAAATAACGGTCCATGAATTCCTCGCTGGTCTCTGCAACAGATTCCATAAGGATATCGTGATATTTCTCCAGATATTCATCCAGGTATTCAGGAATCGGGCATTCCTCTTTCTTACCTTTATCTATGTACTTACGTCCTGCCTGTTTTACAACATTTACATATCCTACAAATTTGCCATCTTCACGAATCGGGAAATGAAGCGGTGCGATCTTCTTGCCGTAGAGTTCAGTGAGCTGTTCTACTACTTTACGGTAGCTGACATCATCTACGTCCATATCTGTAACAAAGATCATTCTCGGAAGTTTATATTTCTCACATAAGTTCCATGCCTTCTGGGTTCCAACCTGAACGCCTGCTTTACCGGAAACTACAATGATCGCTGCATCTGCTGCGCTTACTGCTTCTTCTACTTCGCCTACGAAATCGAAATATCCGGGAGTATCCAGCACATTGATCTTTACCTTATCCCACGGTACCGGGATCAATGTGGTAGAAATGGAAAAATGTCTCTTAATCTCTTCTTTGTCATAATCGCTGACAGTATTTCCGTCTTCTACTCTTCCGAGACGGTTAGTCATTCCTGCTAAGTAAGCCATTGCTTCTGCCAGTGTAGTTTTGCCAGCGCCCCCATGACCTAAAAGGACTACATTTCTAATTCGGTCAGTTCTAAATACATCCATGTTGCGTACCTCCCTGTTTGTCTGTTATGTTATTGCCGCCTGTAACGTCCGCAGCAACGATATGGCTATATATTACTAAATTTTTTTATATTTTTCAAGTATTTTATGAAATTTTAACATCTTTTTTTGTGAACTTCTTGTAAATCAATGAGCATTTTATATATTTTCAGTAATTTTTACTGATTTTGACTGTGAATTTTATCTCAAGTGTACAGCTACTGACTGAGTTTGATTGCACGAATATTTATAGTGCATCGTTTTTTCAGTTGACTATAACAGCCCTCGTAACCAGAGTGCGAAAGACATGGAAGATATCTTCATATGATACGGCGCTCGCTTTGTCGCTTTAAATTATTTATGTATAAAAGTGCCGTATGAATTGACTTTTCAAATCATATCCTTTAAAATAGTAAATTATGAAATCATGTAACTGTTCCGTATTTTCACAGTTACGAATAATGTTACCTGAAAGGATGCAAAAACCACTATGAAAACTATCGGTTTTATCGGTCTCGGACTGATTGGCGGATCAATTGCCAAGGCCATCCGAAAATACCATGAAGACTACCGACTTCTTGCTTATGATCAGGATCGGGAAACACTCGCTGCAGCAGTAAGCAGCAATATGATCGATGCTGTATGCGAAGAACATGATGAACGTTTCAGGAGCTGCGATTATATTTTCCTGTGTGCTCCTGTGGAATTTAATGTAAAATATCTTGAATATTTCAAAGAGAATATCGGTCCTGACACGATTCTCACAGATGTTGGAAGTGTCAAGGGCATTATCCATGAAGAAGTGGAACGTCTTGGAATGGAATCCCGTTTTATCGGAGGTCATCCAATGGCCGGTTCTGAGAAGACCGGATTCGAAGCTTCCAGTGACCGTCTGATCGAGAATGCTTACTATATTATTACTCCGGGCGGTGAAGTTGCACTGGAACGCCTGACAGATTTCACAGAGATAATCTCTTCCCTGGGTGCGATCCCGATGGTCCTTACAAGTGAAGAACACGATTTCATCACTGCCGGAGTCAGCCATCTGCCTCATATTATCGCTTCTGCACTGGTAAATCTTGTCAATATGCTGGACAGCGATCAGGAATACATGAAAACGATTGCAGCCGGAGGTTTCCGTGATATCACACGTATTGCCTCTTCTTCTCCAATTATGTGGGAGCAGATCTGTGTGGAAAATAGTCAGAATATCTCCAATGTTCTGGATGACTACATTCGTCTGCTGGTTCAGATCAAGTGTTTTGTGGATAACAAAGATTCCAGGAGTCTGTATCAGATGTTTGCAAGTTCCAGGGATTACCGTGATTCTATTGATGTGGTAGACAATGGTCTGCTGAAAAAGGCTTATGTCCTGTATCTTGATATTGCGGATGAGGCCGGCGGTATTGCTACGATTGCCACTATCCTTGCGATGGAGAAGATCAGTATTAAAAATATCGGTATCATTCACAACCGTGAATTCGAGGAAGGTGTCCTCAAAATTGAATTCTACGACGGAATCTCTATGGAAAAGGGTGCCGCACTCCTTAAGAAAAGAAATTATATTGTCTACGAGCGCTAAACAGATTACCCTTTGACATTCATTTCAAAAATATTTTGTCAAAAGCAAATTGCTATAAATAGCTGCAGGGAAATACAGAAATATTATAAAAACAGGCAGGAATCAGATATGGAAATAAAAAAACAGACAAACCTCAGAGGAGAACTTACTGTACCCGGAGATAAATCCATTTCCCATCGTGCAGTCATGTTCGGTTCTCTTGCACAGGGTACTACAAAGATCACACATTTTCTTGAGGGAGCTGACTGTCTCTCTACTATCTCCTGTTTCCGGAAAATGGGAATCGATATTGAAAGAAATGCTTCCGAAATCCTCGTTCATGGAAAGGGACTTCACGGACTCCGTGCTCCGTCTGAAACTCTGGATGTGGGAAACAGCGGGACTACCACAAGACTGATCTCCGGAATTCTGGCAGGACAGTCTTTTACCAGCGAATTAAACGGCGACACTTCCATTCAGTCCCGTCCAATGAAAAGAATTATGACTCCTCTTCTGTCTATGGGCGCTGATATCGTAAGCCTGAGGGGAAATGGATGCGCACCTTTGCGTATTACAGGAAAGCCTTTACACGCCACTCATTATCAGTCACCGGTTGCTTCCGCACAGGTAAAATCCTGCGTACTTCTGGCTGGTATGTATGCAGATGGGATCACCAGTGTCACAGAGCCGGTGCTTTCCAGAAATCATACGGAGATCATGCTGAATTATTTCGGCGCAAATGTGACTTCCCAGGGAACAGCTGCTTCTATTGAACCGGAGCCTGTGCTGAACGGACGCGAGATTAAAGTTCCCGGAGATATTTCTTCTGCTACTTACTTTATCGCAGCAGGGCTTCTTACTCCCGGAAGTGAGATTCTTCTTAAAAATGTAGGCATTAATCCCACCAGAGATGGGATGCTTCGCATATGCAAGGCTATGAGGGCTGATATTACTCTGCTGAATGCAAGTACAGAGGGTGAGCCTACCGCAGACCTGCTGATCCGCACAAGCAGTCTTCACGGAACCACTGTTGAGGGTGAGATCATCCCCACACTGATCGATGAAATCCCGATGATCGCTGTAATGGCAGCTTTTGCAGAGGGGACTACTGTTATCAGGGACGCACAGGAGCTGAAGGTAAAAGAATCCGACCGTATCGCAGTGATAACAGAAGGACTGAAACGCATGGGAGCTGATATTCAGCCGACTGATGACGGAATGATCATCCATGGAGGAAAGCCACTTCATGGTGCCGAGATCAATCCTTATCTTGATCACCGTATTGCCATGTCCTTTGCTGTTGCAGGTACAATTTGTGACGGTACACTTACTATCAAAGATGGGGACTGCGTTAAAATTTCCTATCCGGAATTCTATGAAGATCTGTACTCTCTCGGAAAATAGCAACTGTCATTTATAATTATGCTGCTGTCAACATATCATTTTTTTATGTTTGTTGACAGCAGCATAATTTTTACTGTTCACCTGTAATATCCCGCAAGATGTTTTTTTATCCTGCATATCTTTTGTCTTTCTGTACATACTTTTCATAACAAAGCATAATTTGCAATTCCTGTTTAAGGTATCTTCATATTCTCTCAGATTGTATTTTTATAGATACTTGAAAAATTTTATCCAAAATAGTCTTTTCTTTTTCCGATAAATCGGTTATAATGTGAATCGTCAGAAGATTGTTATTATTTTAACATTATTCGATTTGCTTTACTATAGCAGGATTTCACACTCTGATGGTCTGGATTAAGATGCATTATTTATGAGGATTGCTATAAACACTGATATTATAATTTTCACGGTGAGTATACCATACAGGTATACAACCAGAGAGGAGCTAACATTTATGAAAATCTTATTTTACGGCACAAAAAACTACGACGAGGAATTTTTCGAGAAGCTTCTTCCTTCCTATCCAGGAATTACAATTAAATTTACCGAAGCAAATATTCACGAAGAAACTGCTTCCCTTGCAAAAGGATATGAGGCAATCTGCGCTTTTGTAAACGCTGATCTGAGCACTCCTGTTATCGAAGAGCTGAATGCTCAGGGTGTAAAACTGATTCTTATGCGCTGCGCAGGATATAACAATGTAGATCTGGAAACTGCTCACAAATTCGGAATGAAGATTCTGCGTGTTCCGGGATATTCTCCGGAAGCTGTGGCTGAGCATGCAATGGCACTTGCGCTGACAGCAAACCGCCACACACATAAAGCATACATCAAATGCCGCGAAAACAACTTCTCTTTAAGTGGTCTGATGGGACTTAATTTCTATCAGAAAACTGCCGGAATCATTGGTACCGGAAAAATTGGCCAGGCAATGGCAAAAATCTGCAAAGGTTTTGGTATGAGAGTTATCGCTTACGATCTTTTCCCGAATAAGAACCTGGATTATCTGGAATATGTATCTCTGGATGAGCTTCTGGCAACCAGTGATCTCATCAGTCTTCACTGCCCGCTTACAGAAGAAACCAAACACATCATCAATGAAGAAACTATCGCCAAAATGAAAGATGGTGTAATTCTTGTAAACACTTCCCGCGGCGGCCTGATCAAGACAGAGGACCTGATCTCCGGAATCCGTGACCATAAGTTCTTTGCAGTAGGACTGGATGTTTATGAAGAAGAAACTGATTTCGTATTCGAGGATATGTCCGAGCGTATTCTGCAGAGCTCCATTACCCAGCGCCTGCTTTCCTTCCCGAATGTAGTGATGACTTCTCATCAGGGATTCTTTACAAAAGAAGCACTGACTAACATTGCCGAGACTACTCTCGAAAATGCGAAAGCATTTATGGATGGGAACGAACTGAAGAACGAGGTTCTTTCCTGATAATTACAGAAATATGATCAGGGGGCTGTCGCAATAAAAATTCCAGCGACAGCCCCCTTGTGATTATTTTTCAGTTTTCGTTTTAGTTTCTGATTTCGTTGTATCTGCAGAATCTGATGTTTCAGTTTTATCCGCAGATTTTTTTGCAGAAGAATCTGATGTTTCTGCTTTATCTGTATTTTCCGTTTTATCTGTAATTTCTGTTGCATCTGTAGTATCTGTAATGTCAGCGGTTTCTTCCTCAGGCTCATCAATCTGTTTCATATCCTCGTCAGAAGTATCTGCATCCATTTCATTCAGCTCTTCTTCTGTCAGCGGTTCAAGATCATCCTGATAAATTTCCTTATTTGTAATATCATCTTCTGACTTCTTCCCACATCCAGCAAGACCGATGGATGCCAGAAGCATTCCTGTAATCATAAAGTATTTTATTTTTTTCATTTTAATCATCCTTTCGTCTGTTTCACATAACACAAATGGTGTTTCATTTTCAGATAATATTTATTCTGCTGTTCTCAATCTGCCTGCCAGATCTTTTATTTCCTGTACGATATCTTCTCTGTCTCTGACCGGCACTTTGTCTGTACGGTTTACATATACAGTCCCCAGACTGTCACAGCTCATCTGACGAAGCAGCATCTCTGCCGTACTTTCCGCTTTTTCTCTGGGTCCGATACTTCCTGCTGTCAGCAGAACTGCTCCTGTTTTCTTCTTAGGAACAGGTTCTTCTTTACGGATATATCTTGCACTGAAATAGGTCTGCAGTCTGCTCATCACAGCAAGAAGCATTCCCGTAACCTCCTCAAAATATACAGGAGATGCCATAATAATATGGTCACATTCTTCAATGTACGAAAGAACCTCCTGCCATTCATCTTTGACTACGCATCCTGCATGGTCAAAACACCATCTGCAGTCTATACACGGTCGGACATCTGCCCTGTAGGCATTAACCACCTTAAAATCCCCTCCAAGATTTTCCTGCAGAGTCCGGATCATATATGCAGTTTCACCGTTCTTTCGCGGTGAACCGTTAAATATCAGTGTTTTCATCTTTATTTGTCCTCATACTCTTTCCTGAGAAGTGCAATCTCTCGCGCCCATCCATCATCATCATTCGGTGTTTCCAGTATAAACGGGATTCCTTTTGTAACAGGATGTCTGATCACGCGCACCAGTGCCTCCAGACCAATTTCACCTTCACCGATTTTCGCATGACGGTCTTTATGACTGCCAAGTCCGTTCATACTGTCATTCAGGTGGATTGCTTTTAATCTGTCCAGTCCGATCACACGGTCAAATTCCGCAAATACTCCATCAAGATTATTGACGATATCATATCCACCGTCCCAGACATGGCAGGTATCAAGACAGACACCCAGTTTGTTTTTCTGCTCCACTCTGTCAATAATTTCGCGCAGTTCTTCAAAGTTTCGGCCTACCTCACTGCCCTTTCCTGACATCGTTTCCAACAGTACTGTAGTGCTCTGTCTTTCTGCGAGTACTTCATTCAGAATCTCCGCAATCTTATCAATACCAGTCTCCGCTCCCTGTCCGACATGGCTGCCCGGGTGAAAATTATAATAATTTCCAGGTGTCAGTTCCAGACGTTTCAGGTCATCTGCCATTGTTTCTCTGGCAAAATCTCTCAGATTCTCCTTTGCCGCCGCGCAATTCATTGTGTAAGGAGCGTGCGCAACCAGCTTTCCAAAATGATTCTCCTGCGAAAGCTGCAGAAATTTCTGTACATCCTGCAGATCAATCTCCTTTGCTTTTCCTCCTCTTGGATTTCTGGTAAAAAAGGCAAATGTATTGCCTCCATTTGCAAGTATCTGCTTTCCCATCGCCAGATACCCTTTAGATGAACTCGTGTGATTTCCTATATATAACATATATCATTCCTCTGTCTGTAATATTTATGTAACCTTTTGTCATAGTATTATAACAAAAATACTGTTTTATGAAAAGACTTATTTCTTGACGATTCTGTGAATTCTCTATATACTTTGAATATATCATATGATGATCATGCTTTATTTTTTGTTGATTTTGATCATCTATTCAGATATCTTGACGATTCTGTCTCTTTATCAGTTTTTTCAAAATAAACATTGCATCCTCATCTATTATATACGAAAGCGAGAACTATACATATGAGCCCGCAACCATCTAAACGTCCCCGGACAAAATCTTCTTCTGCCCGCAGAAAAGAAATCTACAAAAAATCAAAATACTATCAGGAAAAAAAACAGAAACTGCTGATTGCAGCAGGTATTGGTGCCTTTGTTCTGGTTTTCATACTTATTCTGGCGAGTATCCGCGGATGCAGTAACTATATGAGTTCCAGACAGGCAACAGCCAAAAATACTGTTTCCATGAACCCTTCTAAAGACAGCAGCAAAAAAATGTCCGCAGATTCTCAGAACACGGATTCTTCCAATGCTACGGTATCTTCTCCTGTTTCTCTGACACTCAGTGTTGTCGGTGACTGCACGCTTGGCACAGATGAAACTTTTGATTATAATACCAGCTTAAATGCTTATTATGAAAATTACGGTGCAGATTATTTCCTGCAGAATGTAAAAGATATTTTTTCCGCAGATGATCTGACTATTGCGAATTTTGAGGGAACACTCACCGATTCTGATGAACGGGAGGATAAAACATTTGCATTTAAAGCACCCGCATCCTATGCCTCTATTCTGACAAACGGATCTGTAGAAGCCGTAAATACCGCTAACAATCACAGCCATGATTACGGTGATCAGAGTTTCGATGATACTCTGGCAGCACTGGATGATGCAGGAATCGTTCATTTCGGATATGATGAAACTGCTGTTATGGATGTAAAGGGAATCAAAGTGGGATTAGTCGGTATCTATGAACTGTACGACCATCTTGAGCGCGAACAGCAGTTAAAAGACAATATTGCAAAAGTAAAGGCAGACGGGGCACAGCTGATCGTTGTGATCTTCCACTGGGGTAATGAAACGGAAACTGTTCCGGACAGCAACCAGACAACACTCGGACGCATCGCGATCGATGAAGGGGCTGATCTTGTATGCGGACATCATCCGCATGTACTTCAGGGTATTGAAACTTATAAGGGTAAGAATATTGTATACAGCCTCGGAAACTTCTGCTTCGGCGGCAACAGTTCTCCAAGTGATATGGACACCATGATCTACCAGCAGACCTTTACTATTGATGCCAATGGGGTAAAAAAAGACAACGTGACTAATATCATTCCCTGCTCCATTTCTTCTGCTGCCTATGATGGATATAATAATTATCAACCAACTCCGGCAGAAGGTGATGAGGCAACAAGAATCCTTGGAAAAATCAATGAGCGGAGTTCCTGGATTTCTACTGCAGAAGGCAGTACTTTTACTGCAAAATATAACAGTAATAATGACTCCCAGAGCAGTTCTGCAGATACAGCTGCTTCAGATAGCGATATCGTTGATATGAACAGTTCAGATTCAGATGACACAGACGCAGAGACATACGACGAATCCTATGATACCGATAATTCGGGCGCCGAATAAATGGTTCCCTCCTTCATTCATCCAAACATCAATACTTCAAAAGAGCTGAAAAATCCTGTTAAGGACTTCTCAGCTCTCTTTTTATGTTTTTACTATGCTTTTATCAGGCAGATAAAAATATCCTCTTCGCTACTTGCTCATAACCAGATAACTGATTGACATAGTTATATGGATGACATTATATGATAATCATGGCGTCTCCAAAGGAGAAGAAACGATATTTCTCCTGCACTGCAGTCTCATAGGCATGCATGATGTTCTCCTTGCCTGCCAGTGCAGACACCAGCATTACAAGTGTGGATTCCGGCAGGTGGAAGTTTGTGATCAGGGCATCGATCATTTTGAAATGATAGCCCGGATAGATAAATATCTCTGTCCATCCGCTTCCGGATTTCAGAATTCCATCTTCTCCTGTTGCGGATTCCAGTGTTCTGCAGCTTGTAGTTCCTACCGCTATTACACGTTTACCTGCCTTCTTTGTATCATTGATCAGCTTTGCCTGATCTTCCTCTACTATATAGAATTCGGAATGCATATGGTGGCTTTCCACATCATCTACTTTGACAGGGCGGAAAGTTCCGAGACCTACATGAAGAGTCACATGGGCAATATTGACGCCTTTTTCCTTTACTTTTTCGAGAAGTTCCTTAGTAAAGTGCAATCCCGCTGTCGGTGCTGCTGCGGAGCCTTCGTTCTTTGCATAAACTGTCTGATAACGGTTCTTATCTTTCAGTTTATGTGTAATATAAGGCGGCAGAGGCATTTCACCAAGCTGATCCAGAATTTCTTCAAAGATTCCTTCATAATAAAACTGGATCAGACGATTTCCCTCGTCTACCACATCAATGATCTCCCCTTTTAAGATACCGTTTCCAAATGTGATCTTCGCACCCGGACGTGCTTTCTTTCCGGGTTTTACCAGACACTCCCAGATATCATTCTCTCTTCGCTTCAGAAGCAGGATCTCAATCAGTGCTCCTGTCTCTTCTTTATGTCCGTATAACCGGGCAGGGATTACCTTTGTATCGTTGATGACCAGGCAGTCTCCCTCTTCCAGATAATCCAGAACATCTGTAAAATGGCGATGTTCAATGCTACCATCTTTTAAAGACAGATGCATCAGTCTGGATGAACTTCTGTCCTCCAGAGGATCCTGAGCGATCAGTTCCTGAGGAAGGTCATAATAAAAATCTGATGTTTTCATTTTATCTGCTCCTCTTCTTCCTTCCACTGTTTCCTTAACTGGCGCACATAATTCCATTCTTTGTTGGTCAGATCAGCTTTCTTAAGAAGATCCGGGCGTCTTTTTGCCGTGCGGTAAATTGACTGCTCTCTGCGCCACTTTTCTATGTTTGCGTGATGACCGGACATAAGAACCTCCGGTACCTTTTTGCCATGCCACTCTTCCGGACGGCTGTACTGCGGATACTCCAGAAGGTTTCCTGCAAAGGATTCTGTCTCACCGGACTCCTGATTGTTCAGTACACCCGGAACCATTCTTGAAATGGAATCCATCATGACCATTGCAGGAAGTTCGCCGCCTGTAAGCACGTAATCTCCGATAGATACGTAATCTGTGACGATTTCCTCCAGAACACGCTCATCAATTCCCTCATAGTGTCCACAAAGGAATACCAGATCCTCTTCCTGCGCCATTTCTCTGGCCATATCCTGGTTAAATACCTGCCCCTGAGGAGTCAGATATACAACTCTTGGCTTTTTTGCCGTACGGTTTGCAATCGCCTCATAAGCAAGGTAAACCGGTTCTGCCTGCATCAGCATTCCGGCACCGCCGCCATAGGTATAATCATCCACTTTCTGGTGCTTATTGAATGCATAATCACGAATGTTCACTGCCTCCAGTGTGAGGAGACCTTTTGTGATCGCACGTCCGGTAATGCTGGTGTTCATGCCATTTTCAATCATCTCCGGAAACAGGGTTAAAACATGAAAATTCATTTATATTAATCCTTTCATCAGATGAATGGTCATTACATTCTTCTCCACATCCACATCAAGGATACATTCCCTGATAGCAGGGAGCAGAATTTCTTCGCCTTTGGCATCCTCTACTACATAGACATCATTAGCGCCTGTTTCCATTACATCTTTCAGAGTTCCAAATTTGCTTCCATCCTCGAGAACTACGTCCATACCGATCAGGTCTGCGATGTAATATTCATCTTCTTCCAGCTCCTGCGCTTCTTCTCTCGGAATCCAGAGTTCTCTTTTTTTATACATCTCTATATCATTAATATTATCAATTCCCCTGAATTTCAGGATTACAAGGTTCTTGAAATACTTAACATTCTCTATTTCAAGCTTTCTTTTTTCTCTGCCTGTGTCAAGCAGAACATATTCCAGATCCAGAAATCTGTCTGCATCTGTGGTAGGATATACTTTTACTTCCCCGCGTATTCCGTGTGTCGTAGTGAGCACACCAACTTTTAATAAATCTTCCATCTGCTGACTCCTATAATCTTCATATCATGCGCCATTTGCATTCTGCTTTTATGCCTGCTCACAGCGAATGCTGATCCATATTCCAAATCCGCTTAAACCCAAATCAGGAGCCATGGGATGTTCCACAGCTCCTGACCCTTATTTTCATTGCAGAATATCTACAATCACTTTTTTGCTGCTTTTTGAAGAAGCTGCTTTTACCACAGTTCGGATCGCTTTCGCAATTCTTCCCTGCCGTCCGATAACCTTGCCCATGTCAGCAGGTCCGACTTTCAGTTCAACGATGATCGCGTCTTCCTTTTCTGTCTCAGTAACAACTACTTCATCCGGATTTTCAACAAGAGATTTTGCAATTACTTCCACTAATTCTTTCATTACATACCTCCCTGACCCGTCCCCTACGGACGCTGCAGAAATACCTTACATGGTATATCTGAATCATTTTTCAATTCCGGCATTTTTGAGGATTTTTGCTACAACATCTGTAGGCTGAGCTCCTGCTGCAAGCCATTTTTTAGCTGCTTCTTCATCAACTGTTACAGCGCTTGGCTCAAGGTTTGGATCGTATGTTCCGATTTCTTCGATACATCTTCCATCACGTTTGCAACGGGAATCTGCAACTACGATTCTATAAAAAGGTGCTTTCTTCTGTCCCATTCTTCTTAATCTGATTTTAACTGCCATTGTTTCTTTTCCTCCATTAAATAAAATATATTGTTTTCTTATGTTATATTACTGTTCAGCTATGAAACAGTAACTTTTATGTCAAAGCGTTATCCGCTTCGCTAACTTCTCAATTACAGTCCGAACGGAAGTTTAAATCCACCGCCGCGCTTACCGGCTTTTCCGCCCATAAGACCAGGCATCTGTTTCATCATCTTCTTGCTCTGCTCAAACTGTTTCACCAGTCGGTTTACTTCAGAGACATCTACTCCTGCACCTCTGGCAATACGGTTCTTTCTAGAAATGTTCAGGATTGACGGATTGCTTCTCTCCTGAGATGTCATGGAAAGGATAATTGACTTGGTTCTGTCCATGGCTTTCTCATCGATCATTCCCTCAATATCCTTCATCTTACCGCCCATACCCGGAAGCATATTCAGGATACTGCCGATACCGCCCATCTTGTTCATCTGTTCCATACTGGTAAGGTAATCGTTGAAGTCAAAGTCCATTTTCTTTAACTTCTTCTGCATGTCCTGCGCCTGTTCTTTATCGATGGAAGCTTCTGCTTTCTCGATCAGGCTCATGACATCACCCATACCAAGGATTCTGGAAGCCATACGTTCCGGATAGAACTGCTCCAGATCAGAAAGTTTCTCGCCCATACCTACATACAGAATAGGCTTACCGGTTACTGCCTTGATAGAAAGGGCTGCACCGCCTCGGGTATCACCATCCATCTTGGTAAGAATGACACCGTCGATTCCTACTTTATCAGCAAATGTGCTTGCCACATTTACCGCATCCTGTCCGGTCATCGCATCTACAATGAGGATAGTTGCATCTACCTGAATGTTCGCCTTGATATCTGCAAGTTCCTGCATCATATCTTCATCAACATGAAGACGACCGGCTGTATCGATAAGCACGACATTCTGCTGATTTGCCTTCGCATGCTCTATGGCTGCTTTCGCAATATCCACAGGCTTCTGCTTATCTCCCATGGAAAATACTTCCACGCCCTGTTTCTCGCCGTTGACCTGCAGCTGTGTGATAGCCGCCGGACGGTAAACATCGCAGGCTACTAAAAGAGGTTTCTTACCTTTGGATTTCAGCTTACCTGCAAGCTTCGCAACTGTGGTGGTCTTACCTGCACCCTGCAGACCTGCCATCATGAACACTGTGATCTCATTTCCCGGACGAAGAGGCAAATCTGTTGTCTCACTTCCCATTAATTTCACAAGTTCATCATTAACAATCTTGATCACCATCTGACCCGGATTCAGACCGCTCATAACGTCCTGTCCGATTGCCTGCTCCTGTACAGATTTAGTAAACTGCTTCACAACCTTAAAGTTTACGTCTGCCTCTAACAGAGCCATCTTTACTTCCTTAAGGGCAAGCTTAACGTCCTCCTCTGTCAGGCGGCCCTTGCTTCGCAACTTCTTAAATACATTCTGCAGTTTATCTGTCAAGCTTTCAAATGCCATATGTTATAACTCCTCTAAAATCTCATTGGAAATATTTACAATTTCATCGGAATGATATTCCCGGGCAAGTACGCGGATCTGCTTTACCTGTGCCCGTATATTCAGGAATTTCTCTACAAGATGAAGCTTCTGTTCATACTCTTCAAGGGTCTTGTTGCATCTCTTAATCATATCATGCACACCCTGTCTGCTGATGCCCAGATCCTCTGCGACTTCACTCAGCGAGTAATCCTCCAGCACCACGCTCTCATAAACCTGCTGCTGTCTCTCTGTCAGAAGTTCTCCATAAAAATCATATAAATAACCTTGCTCTACAAACTTCTCCATCTGTAATCACCTTGACTATATTAACCTATTTCCAATGTGCTGTCAAGCATTTTCTCTTGACGAACTAAATTTTATCTTGTTTTGTCTTGTGTTATCCTGCGTAAAATCAACACTTCTCTGATTTGCCATCTTTTTGTCTTACTCCGTCTCGTGTCGTCTTTGTCACAAAATTTGTCACAGAAATTGTCACAAAAAGGCCAGAAAAAAGGCGCCATTACAGCACCTTTATCGTCTTTATCACCTCTTCCTGTTTTCGCTTTTTCTCCTCTGTCAGATGTGCATAAGTGTCAATTGTCACAGATGTTGATGCATGCCCCAGAATCTCACTGACAGCCTTAACATCAGCTCCGGCAGAATATGCCAATGTGGTATATGTATGTCTTGCCATGTGAGGACAAAAGTTTTCAAGCTTCTCTTTTCCATTTTCCTCTGCTTCTTCGTTGTATGATTCTATAATTCGGTTAATCAGATTTAAGAATCCAGGTTCATTCCAGACACGCCCAACAGAATTTGCAAATACAATGTCTGATACCTGCCTCCTGATGTTTCCGGAATCATCTACAAAAGGAATTGACATCGTAGGACCTGCATTCCTCATTTTTTCTTTCAGAAGCATTTTTCGTACCTCATTATTCATCGGAATCGTTCTGACTGATGTTCTGCTCTTCGGAGAAGCCAACGCCATAGTAAAACCGAAGTCTTTTTTCCGGTAACGGTTGACCGTCTTATCAATGGTAAGCATGTTATTTTTAAAATCTACGTTATCCCATGTAAGCCCGGCAAGCTCTCCTATCCTTACTCCTGTATTAAATAAGAAAATAAATTCTGGATAAGCATAAGAATACTGGGGACTTGTCTTTACATAATCCATAAACAGCTTTATCTGATTTGATTCTATTGCTGTACGTTTCTTTGCTCCTGTCTGAGGTATCTGGAGATTTCTGGCCGGATTCTTCAGTATCACATCTTCATCCACTGCACATTCAAATACTGCATTTAAACAGCTTTTTAAATTCGTCATGGTAGAAGTTTTCTTTCCATCCTTAATCATTCCATTGACGATTTTCTGGCAGTCCACCTTTTCAATCTTACAGATTGGCTTCTTGCCTATTGTTTTTCTAATATATGTATTGTAATAGGATTTATAGTTGGTGCAGGTTGTCGCTTTACGCCCGCTCTTGGCAAATGTCTCAAACCAGTAATCAAAATACTGATTTAATGTCTCTTTTGCTTTCTTTGTGTTGAACCTTGCCCCTTTATCAATCTTACATAACAAATCATTCTCCTGCTTACGGAGATCTGCCAGACTGGCAGCTGTAATTGTCACACGCTCTCCATCAACCATTTTACGGAACATATATCGCTGATTCTTTTCATCGTAGTATTCACCTACGCGGAGGTTTCTACCTTTAATGTCTTTTCTCGCCATAGTAATTCCTTTCTTAATATTAAGGTAGGGCAGCAGTCCGCCGCCCTTGGTTGTCTTATTTAATTCCCAGAAAGCTACACACAAATCTGAAAATTATATACGTTTGGTCGTAATCTGCTTTCTCTAACATCTCTATGATTTTCTTTTTGTAGTCCATCTCAACGGTCCCCTGTTTCTTAATACTCTGGCAATGAATCTATAGAAAAATTCAAACAAACTATCATCATTTATTTCCTGAAGCATCTGGACAGCTTCTTTCTTGTAATCCATCCTATTTCTCCCTCAGATAAAGGTACTCCAGTAATCTATATACTCTTTTTAATGTGTTCTCAGTTTTTACCTTGTCCAACAGAGTAATAATCATTTTCTTATAATCCATATCACTCTTCACCCCTATTCTTTTATCAATGCATTCGTAAAAGCATCTAAAGATTCCAAATATCTTAAATTTTTTATCATGAAAAGTTTTATTATAAGAAAATACCGTTTAAAGTCTTCTCTGCTTAAAGTTGAATTTTCTTCTGATACAGCAACCTGGAGAAGTTTGGCTACTTCATAAGTAAGCTGTAAAGATTTTCTATTTTTGTTGGTTTTAATAACCTCCGTAATCGTTTCTCGGCAGGGACGCTGAGTCAAATTACATCTTTCCATTATTAGTCTCCTGTTCGTTAAAATCTAATTCTTCCAGTTCTTGTCTGATTTCGTTAATTTTCCAAACATAATCTCTTGTAATTTCCAGCTCCGTCCCAATGTTTCCTTTGCTGCAGGCAAATATAATAGCTTCTTCTTTATTAGCGGTAGCCATCTTATCAAATCCATAACGCTCAATGATAGAATTTACCATGTATTGCAGTTTTTCTGTACAATCCTCAAGTCTAATAAATAAATCTTCTCTCTTACTAGCCACCATAGCTTATGCTTCCCCCTCGCTCAATTTACTCATATACGCATAAGCGCATCTCAGTAATCTTTCATCTTTCAACTTCAGCACACATTCAATAATCCTCTGGCGATACATGTATCTATCTGCCAGCCCTGCACATATATCAAGATTTTCCTGCAAATCATCACGTTCTTTTTTAAGTTCTGCAATAAGCTCTGTTGCAAGGCCTACACCCATTACTTCAGATTCCTGCACTGGAGTAGTGAGCTCCTGCATTGTCACTGGTTCTTCTGTTGCGCTCCCTGTTTTCGCTTTGTTACTCATTCTCATTCTCCTTTTCTAATGTCTTCATATAATCATACAGTTTTGCTGATATAAAACCGCTGATAAAGATTGTAAGAACATCCATTACTGATATCATTCTCGTCTGTTCTCCTTATTTCGTTGCATTGAGGGGAATGAGTATGTTATAATACGCACAGCCCCTCAATTTAGCTGAATGTCGGGTTACTTTGCCCCTATCGGAGTACCGGTCCGGTAAGGGCTTTTTTATTAAATTGCTTCTACCTGAGACTTTCCAAAGAAACTGGCTTTATATGTTGCCCCATCTCCTCTGCTTCCCCAGATCAGAGAACATCCGAATAATGCTGATGCTCCATGCTTTACCTTATAACCAAGCTCTTTCCACTTAGCAAAGGTATTGGTTTCCTCTGTGATTCCTGCTGCATGTTTCGCATCTTCGATTCTCTTTGCATTGATTTCTTCTGCCTTTGCAGATAACCATGCTCTGTGAAGTGCTTCTGCAAAGCTGATATTCTTTGTCTTGCGGTAAACTTTCCATGCTTTCAACATGATCTTTGATAAGTTGTACTTCATGTTCTTATCCCTCCTTTTATCGGAATTCCCAACAGCCCCGGCAGGTCTTAAAGCTATCTAAGGTTTCTCGACCGTCTCATTATCCCCTTACCCTTGCCCGGTGTTATGTTAGTGTCTTTGGTACATCTTACAATCACTTCATTTTCACTCTTCGCTATTGTCTGTTCCCTTGAACTGATTATATTATATCGGATATGTACATATCTTTCAATTGGCATTATTGCTAATTATGTACATATCTTTTCATTTATTTTGTATATGTACATATCTTGAAATATATGCTATAATTTAAGAAAATGGGGAAAGTATGTCTTTTATTTATTCCCTTTCCCAGAAAAGAGGTTATTAATGGCTATCAGCGACAAAAGAAAAGAAAGTATGTATAATTATGCTAAAAAAAATCTCAAACGTATTCCTTTAGATGTCCAAAAGGAAAAATACGAAGAAATCAAAGCCGCTGCGACTGCTGCCGGAGAATCCGTAAACGGTTATATCAAAAAAGCAGTTGATGAGCGGATGGAACGCGACAACGCATAACTACTATTATTCATGAAGGGATGTGCTCTCATGGCAAAACGTCTTTATACCTATGACGATATTATGAATCTGCCTGATTTTATCCGGGTAGAATTGATTGACGACGTAATTCATACAAATGACTGGACAAATCTGGAGATTGATGAGGAAGTCTTTCAGAATCCACCATCTGAAGATCATCACGTCACCTACCGCCTTTCCATCGTAAAAAAATAAAACAATACCTGATATTTTACTGTTCTATTTGTATAGGAGGATTCCATGAGCCTTTTCAATAAAATTAAAAGTGTTTTCAATTCATCATCCGATGATGTTCCTGATGCTCAAACCATCTATTTCAAAAACGGAGAGATGTACAAAGTATATCCCACCGATAAAGAAAGCTGGTACGATGCCAGATATCTGGTTTCAGATGGGGTAAAATACGATCTGGAAAGTTCGAAAGATTTAAACCGTATTCCCATACCTACTTTTACAAACATTGACATTATGCATGGATACGGCATTACCGGAAGCTTAGAATATGTATTGCGAATGAAAGCTGGTAATCTCCGTAGGAAAGGACTCCTCGAAGAATCTAATTCTATCTTGGAGCGAATTCATCTTTTTATGGGTGCAGCTGATAATGGATATCAGGAAAAAGATTTTTTAATATATTCACATCTCCTCCTAAAAGAGGGGCACTTTGAAGAATCGGCAAAATATAAAGCAATTGTGCAATCCTATTTAAAAACACTAAGAGTATGCCATAATTCTTTTTCTTTTTATAATCGGGCAAAAGATGTGATGGACAAATTACTTTCCGATTGCCGAAAATATAATACTGATTACATTTCCATGAGCGCCCATCTCGCTTGTTGTGAAGAATGTAATAAATTACAAGGACGAGTATATAGTATATCAGGAAAAAGCAAAATCTTTCCTAAATTGCCGGATGTAATACGTGAAACAGGAAAAGTTCATAATGGATGTGCTCACAGTTTTTCTGTCTTCTTTTATACCGGAAAGAACGATACTATTTTCGACAAAAATGGAAATGATGTAAATGCTATAAAATCCAGTCAACGACCTTTTAAAGACGATCGTACTGCTGAAGAAAAAAAGAATTATTTAGAACATCTTGAACAATTACAGAAAGAAAAGCAAAAGGATTTAGATGAAATTGAATATTACCATATATTTTATGAGCTTCCTGAAATTGCTCCAAAATCATTCGGCGGATATCGTAGAATGAAAAATGCTCAAACCCCAAATTTTCTCAAACTCAAAGAGCAGGCAATAAAACATGGGATTTCAATAAGCTAAAACTGAATATAGTATATTTATCCAGGCAGCCAGTAGAGCGGCTGTGGTTCCCCTGATCCTGAGCCTTGACAGGAGGGGATGCTTATGAGCGATTACGAGATATTTATGATAATCCTGACAACGGCCAGCTTAATTGTATCTATCCTTACATACACACATAAGAAATAGCCGCCCTGCTCTCTGGTAAAGAATAGGCGGCTACATCTTAGCTAAACATATTTGCCAGGACGGGGAGCCCAACCTCCCTTACTGGCTGTCTTGATAAGTATATTATATGCCAGCTTCAGGAATTTGTCAATTTGCTATAAACTGCTGCCTTATTCATTTTTCAATATGTTCTTCAGTTTTATTGGTCTTTCTTAACGCTTCTTTTCCTCTCCAAACATGTCCTGTTACCTCGTAGACTTTTCTCGGAGATATGATGTATGTTATCCGGCTACCGGAAAGGCTTTTCGCCGGCTTATTGTTCTGAATAGCTACGCCAATCGGCAACCATCCATATACAATTCCCGCCCTGATAGCTGTAACGGGAAGCCCGATCAGCTGACTTGCATCAGCTACGGTAATAGTTTCGCTGGAAAACTCCGGCATCTGCGGCATTCCTGAGATGATTCTTGCCACCTCTGCGGCGAATTTATGTATCTCTGCATTTTCTTTGATATAATCGTCAACTGCACTCATATACTTAATCTTACTCCTTTCAATTTATAATCGTTCTTTAGCTATCTAAGCAAAATATCCCCATCCAAACAAATACATTGTTTCCAAACTATATATTACAGAATACTATCATCCTGCTGATTCTCGCTATTTTAACCAGACTAATACTGAAAGTCAGCGATACCGAATGAACATAAATAACTGTACTTTTAACAATAAATCTCTTATTGAACCGCAGGTTCGGCAGCAGGATTGTATGTTGATCACGAAATCGAGTCGAATAATACCCAAAACAAAATGAATAACAATAGTACTTGCTTCAATGTTTTATATGCACATATTTTACATTTTATTCCATCATCTCTACAATTTTGCCATTGTTATATTAAAATCGTTTTTTACTCCGTTTTATTCCTATGTTCCTGTATTTTCAGACTTGTTCTGTCGTAGTCGTTCTCCCATCTGCTGCCGCTGTTCCTCTGTATATTGTTTCGGAGGAGAAATCCGGATCCAGGCTACCGGAACATGAGCACAAACACTTCCGTCCTCATTATCCGCAATGATCTGGCAATCATCAGGATGTTTCTCTGCCAGCTTGCGGATTATAGACTTATATCGGCCCTGAGAGAATGTTAATGTTGCTCTGGTACCATTGATCATAAATTCAATTACATTTTCGTTACATCCATCCATAAAAATCTCCTTTTTTTATGTTGTTCATTTTCTCTTTGTTCAATGATACTTGCAAGGTCAATTCTCGGAGTTCGCTCGGGCTTCGTTCCGAAATCATGCCATAACTTTTAAGATGTTAGAAATGGCAAGATATTTCTTTTAGGGCCTCCGAAACCTCCGAATACTCACCCGCGCATATCGTGTCATTAAATTTCTTTACATGCGCGTTATCGTGTTCATAAATTCCCATACTCCCGGCATTTTTTGTCTAAGAATCCATCAATTTGTAATCATCCTTAATCCCATCCGGTAACCCATTAAAAAGAAAATTCTGTGGCATTCTCCGCAATACACCAATAATTTCAAACCTCTGCTCACTCTCTAACATGGCTTTTATTTCTGGATACTCTTCGGTATTTTTTGTATACCATGCTTTTTGCTGAGGTGGCGAATATCTCGGATCATCACGTACATATAAAAACAGCCATTCTATGCACATGCTCATTGTAAATTGAACATACAAGCCACATTCGTAATAATACTGAGCAATTACTAACGCATCATAAAAAGTAGTTGTTATTTTTTCAGGCCTACGGTAATGTCCCTCCGGATAATATTTAACAATACATTCATCTTTCATAAAACTCCATGGTGCTATAGATACAAATGGCGCATGATCTGCCTGTACCTTCATAACTGCAGCAGTTCTTGCTTCCAATTCCTTAAGTCTTTTTATAATTTCACTCATACACTTACTTCACCTCTATTTTCTTTTCTGCTGCTTCTGACTCTGTTCTACTTCATAAATCATTCTCTCCATAGTTTCCAAACGCTCAATCATATCTACATTCTTTGTCCACTGGGAACATTGTGACAGTGCTGCATTTGCCGCATTCACTCTAATCTGCGCTGGTACTTCTGGATCAGTAGCTGTATTAACCAACACTGCTGCACATTCTCCTAATTTTCCCTGTAGATAAGCAATTGCACCCGTTACAGCCTCATTTCTTGCCTTAGAATACTTACGTTGAAAGCTCTCTGAACGAATCACTGTATAAATCGTAGGTCTAGGAATTTCTGTCATTTTAGATATCTCACTTATATTCGGGCATGTTAAAAATGCCTGTACCAAAATGTCTTCACGTACTTCTGCTGATATTCCTTTTTTCATGATAATCACCTCCAAAATAATCAACATTATTTTTTTATACCTGAATCCGTGAAGTTCGTCCTTTTTTACAACCAGCTCCTAAAATGAAA